>Ga0209611_10000304_pt1 | contig 67254 bp, 42 predicted proteins | sample S1TSphgellanicum_3_FD_187693 | JGI IMG/M metagenome (GOLD analysis project Ga0209611, IMG submission 187693) | Host-associated microbial communities from peat moss isolated from Minnesota, USA - S1T2_Fc - Sphagnum magellanicum MG (SPAdes) (version 2) | ecosystem: Host-associated > Plants > Peat...
GATGGGGAGCGCGGTTACCTAATGCGCGCTGTGGAAGGCCGCCAGGTTGGGGGAGAGGGTAGAAGGGGGGCGAAAGTGCCAGGGGCGTGCGTGGGACCCTCGCATGATCGTCGTCTTTGCGTGAGAGTCGCGGTAAACCAGTGGTGCAACAGCGGCAGCAGCGCCAATATCGCGCCAGCAGCTCATGACAACCGCTGATGATGGTGATGATGCTTGTCATGCCCTGTGGTCTGCCTGTTGAACAACAAGGTGGTGGTCGCCGTCGTCGAGACTCCGAACTGCATACGACTTATCAGAATTTACAAAGGACTGAAGAGCTGCAGCCAGCGCGCGGGCGGTTGCTGCTGGTACAGTTTCATTTTCGTGAACTTGTACATCTTCTTCTAGAGCTTCGTCGTTCTCTTAGTTTCTTCTTAAGGAAGAATCCTGATGTGTGTGTGCTTGTGTTTTCCAGCTTGGGTGTTGGGTCATGGGTGTTGTTCGTTTGGTTTGTGTTTGTTGTTGTTAAGATCGATATTGGTGGTGTGTGAGGATAAATCATTACAGGATGATTGAATGATCGGCTGCTCTGTATGATGCTAGTGATCTAGTGCACGTGCTATCTAGTTGCTGTAGGCTGTCGCCAGTAGTTGAATCTTTCTTGTTGGTTTAGTGGGTGATCTTAGAGGACTTCTAATATCCCGGCGCACTAGAAATTACAGTCTAGTATCTCGATAGATATGAATCGATAGGCTCACGAATATAGTTAAATATAAGAGAGATAAACAAACTGCAAGCTTGTAGGACATGAAACTAGCTGCTGCACTAGTGATCATGGAGCTGCAGTCGACGACTAGAAACTGGATATATGTTATCAAAGGAAGAAAAAACAGAAGAAGCAGAAGCAGCGTATGAGGCCCGTTGAGCGTGTATGACGTCTTGGAGACATTGGAGTACTCGAGCATCGCCACCGTCAACATCGAGCAGGAGGAGATTGGGTTGTTGAAGCAAGAGGAAGGTTGGGTCCTCTGACGACGCTGGTACTACTGGCTCACAGGAATTTGGATCTCCGCGGGACCATTGCTGAAGCTCCTGAACTAGTTGTGCACGAAGTACTGACGGATGTATCAGCAGCAACTTATATCTGTGCGAAGCCCATTTTTTCTCTAAAGGTAAGACCTGAAAGCTGCGGGCTCCAGCCGGGACTGCTGTGGTTGAGAGTCCACAGAGTCTAGAGAGAGAGATAGGCGAGGGGAGGGATGAGTTGATGGGGGCAAGAGGTTACTGGCGGAACACTAAGGACGAGCTGAGGCGTATCCAGATGTGTACCTGCGTGGAGAATAAAGAGAAGGGAAGGAGCAGCAGCAGAGAGAACAAATAAAGAGATTCATGATGTGAAAATTTCATCGTACATTCGTTTTGATGTAGCTTGTCACCAGACAGCTGAAGCTGAAGTTGAAACTGTACTTTGTGTTTTTGCTAAACTGTTTTCTTGATGCGGATGTCATGAGTTGGTGCACATTCTTAAGTGTGTGTGTTTTCTTAGTCGCTGTTGTTGCTTGCAGCCAGCGATCCAATCATCACAGCTAGCGTCGTTGTAGCTGTCGTACTGCTCTAGTTGCCTCTAATTTCTTTATGTATTCTGACTGCATTTCCCCGTGAAAAGAACACCTGTTGCAAGTGTTTCAATGAATTGGAACGCATAGCTGCAAGAAACATATATCCATGGTAGTGGCAAGAATTAGGCCAGGCTTTAGCTTTACATGAGGATCGACATCGAAACCGCGTCGAGCTACTTAGATTTCTACGAGGAAAATACCTATGGTTGGGCATTGTGTGGAGTCGTGAAAATTTCAATTTGGGGGATGTCGATGGGGATGGGAATAGCTAGCTGCTGTCCGAGCGAGGAGGAAGGAGATTCGACGGGACATATGCGGCAACCGCAGCTTGGCAAGCCCCAGAAACTGCGGCGCCAGGGAGTGCTGTGAACATAATTCTTACCACCTGCAGCGTAAGCAAGTAAGAGTCTTCCCTGATCTGCTGCAAGCTCATGTAGGCCTGAGAGATCGAACTACTTTTTCAATATTGTGTCATGCAAGAGTTCATCTGAAGGCATCTTGCTCTCTCGGGCAAGAAAAACTGTTGTATTGATCATCTGCAGAGAGGCAGCTGGTTGCAGACATTTCTCGCAAGTTATTGTCTAATTTGTAAAAACCCAAGAAATCATTGATGGTTGTTGCAGCAGCTCGGAAGCAAGACGCTTTCAAGGTCCATTCGCCCTAGAGGGTAATGGTCAACAGACACAAGCATATTCTTGTGCAGCCTGGAGCTTGTTCCAGCTGAACTCACATCATGCATGCTGGACTATTTATCTCTAGATATGTTAGTTGCTGAAAGCTGATCTAGCGGCCTGGCTCCTGTACTCTAGACGCACCGAGAGAGAGATTGTTGAGCTGAGCGCTAAGTCATCATGTGTCAGAACTGCTGATTCTTTGAAACTGATGATCAGCTCAACAAATTCTGAAAGAAAATGGGTAGTTACGATTCACAGGAACCTGCTCTTGAACCTGCTGGTAGTTCATGGATCGGGAATTCTTACAGATCAATCAGCTGCGCATGCAGATATCATAATCAGTCGGGACGCTTAGAACACTCATGTGTCGTCAGACTTTCAGAGCGAGTTTCAAATCAACCTAGGTTGATCAGAAATTCAATGCACGCACAAAGAGGCCGAGAAGACCCCAAAACCAAGAAGCTCATGATTTGCAGAACCATGGTCGATCCATGGTGCAGATGATTGTCTGAAGCAACTGACGTAACTACTAGTGCACTGAGCTTACCCATTTGAAGCACGTACGGCAGGTGCCTGACTATAGTTCAAGACGAACATTCTGCAATATCATGCAGGGATGATCAACAGTTAAGAGATTTTCATGAAATATTGTACTCAAGTCCAGCTGCAGCAGATGCAGCAATTACCTTTCTTCTCATAAGTCTAGATCATAGCCAGGCTTGCATCCATTTGAGACAAGGATCGACTATTGGAAGAATCTCTCCATTGTGAAAACTCCTGATCGATTCCTGCGGCTGGATCATGCGGTGGCATTTCATGCATCCAGGAAACATTAAGAAGATGATCAACTAGTTTTGGATTTTGCAGCAAGTCTGCTGCTTGTGCATGAGCTTGTCATGGTTTATTGTGTCCTGAAGATGCCGTCCGGGATTTGGGTCTGAGTGGATCGTGCAGTGATTCTATCATTGCAGCTACAGGAACAGTAAAATTCGGTGCTGCTAGCTTGTCGTTCCAGAATCCATAAAACAGCAGTTGCAGAGCTTATAAAGTGGCCGCAGAGGTGCTGGCTCCTAGCCTGCTGCAGCCATGGGAAGGGTGAAGTTGGAGATCAAGAAAATTGAGAATCCCACGAACAGGCAAGTAACATACTCCAAGCGACGCAATGGGCTGATCAAGAAGGCGTACGAGCTGTCGGTGTTGTGCGACATCGACGTCGGTCTCATCATGTTCTCGCCATCTGGAAAGCTCACGCAGTATTGTAATTGCAGGTAATAAAATTCGTTCGCGATCCAGCTCTCGGACTTTTGTCCACCCCAAAAGATCACGTTGCAGAACTCGATCGGTTAGCTAGCAAGATTACTCGTCCTGTTTTCCTCCAAAGCTGGAGTTGCTCTAGAAAGCTTGAAGGTGCACCTGATCCTAGCTAGATTGATCTGAAGCACAAAAGTTGTTAGTGTGGAAGAGGAATACGACCTGAAAGATTTCTTCTGAATGAATCTCAAGGTAAGAAAGATGCATCATTGTCATATGATGAGGTTGACGAATTGTGTTTTCTGGGTGATGGGGAGATGGTATTCAGTATTGAAGATGTGATCACTCGTTTTGCGAACATGCCTTTGCACGAGCGCAATAAAAGGTTTGCACTAGTACTCTCGATCATCGATGATCATATTCTTCATCTTGATCGACTTCTTCGCTGAGTACTTCATATCAAATATCTCTAGTCTTCTTGTTCTTCTTACAGTGCCCTTGCCGTCTTGTCGATGTAGTTACCGTGGATCATGATCTGCGAGTTCCAAACAGTTAGATGTCTAGATCACGATGGGATGGTTGTAGCGCCCGCGCGGATGGATCATGCTATATAAGTTGTGCAATATTATTATATAAACAAATGGCCACTTAGTGCAATTTCTCATGACAATATGGTGGGATCTGAGGGACAGTTTTGAGGATATGCTGACACGCTTTGCGAATTTCCACATGCATCATGATCGCAACAAGTACAATAGGTATGCAAACTTCTACAAATTGTGATCAGATGTTTGCATATTCATAATCTTTATTCTGTCGAAGAATGCACAAGCTGCTTAGAAGAATATGTAGTGAAGGTTCTTCAGATCGTGTACTAGACACTAACTTCACAAAACCCAACTGCATGGACAACTAATATATACCTGGTGTGCATCTGATGGATTCCTTGCAAGTGATGATCCGCATCTGCAGACAGCACTCATGTTGCAACCCAAGTTGTCAATCTTGTACATAACTTACCAGTGTGGTGCATTGTGTCACGTGTGTGGGTGTGTGTATCCGTGCCTGCGCACGACGACTTCAACCTACAGAAAGAGTGAGAATCTGGAGGTAATTAAGCTGCTTCTGCTGATCCATGATGTAGGGACTAGCGCTGCAAAGCTAGCTTGATCCCATCTCTATTAGCTACAAGCCGCCCAACAGCTCTACATGATTCGAGATCTAGCACTAGAATGAGAATGAAACCAGCTACCTAGCTAGATCATGCATATTGCTCTGGAATCATATTAGTGCTTTGCTAATTGGTTGTGCAGTATTTACAGAAGTCATTGAAGAAATTTTCAGGAGAGAAGGATCTCGCGTTAAGTCAGCAGCTTGCAGCTTCTGGATCAGGGTGAGCAGCTAGCTAGATAGCTAGCTCCCAGTACTCATGTGTTTCAACAGATTACCAGCTGATCACAGATGATCATGAAATCATTCTTGCAGCTACTTTTCTCTTTGCAATGAATATTGATGCGAGTTCCCTGCTGTCTGCATGCAATACATATGGCAGCAAAAGTTACGAAGTTGGGGTGCTGCAAGAAGAGGTGAAGAAACTAATACATGAGAAAGATCTACTGCAACAACGAGCAAGGTACAACAACATTTGATCATCAGCAAATAATTGTAACAAGTGTGTGCATTTTACTCCATTGAACGATCTTCTAGATAGATTTTCGTGAACTCTCAGCCTGAGCTCTGCAGCTGTCATTTGTCCTGGATATCGAGTACCACTGCACAATATCAGATCAAGCTGTTATATTATAATTGTCTCCTAGTGTATAATCTTCATTAAGCTTCAGTCTCCGAGTGTTGGAAATAAAGGTGGCATGCAGAACTTCAAGCTCTGCTGGGGATGGTGTATGATCCGTATATATGGTGCCTGCAGGTTAATGCTTGCAGATGAGCAAATGATTCAAAATGTAACTTCCGTCCAACAGCTGGCAAACATGGAGACAGAACTAGAACAGGCTCTCGAAAGAGTCCGCCAACGCAAGGTATGTACTCTAAATCATCAAAAGTCATCTGGGCAAATTCATACTAGAGCTAGCTAGTCGTGAACTTTAATTCGTACAACCTTATGCAGCAGAAACTAAGTACGCAGGTTATTGTTAACTCTGGCCTTTACCCACTACAGTGGAGCTGATGAAGTCAGTGGGGAAGTAGAGAGGTCACTATCACACATGTTGCTGTTGATGGCCCCTGAAGAGGTGTGAGATTGGCACTGTTGTTCATACTGCAAGTGTGTTCTTATTTTGGTTTTTGTTCTAAATATGCCTTTTCTTGTCAATTTTTGTCTATGCTTTTCTGGAAATTTTGGTCATTTAATGATGTGTTAGCTTTGCTTTGCCTTCTCTTAATCGTGAGAATGGAGACTTCTGGACTCTTAATCTGAGATATTTGTACATTTTTTGCATAAGTACTATATTAGATAATCGTATTTGTCTGATCTAGGAAGCTACATCCAGCAATATTGTGTTTAAGTGACCATTCCAGAATCCACCGGGTGGGGGGTTCATTGCAGAGCTATGTGACCAATGCTTATGATCAAGCTGCGAATGCAATACAAATTAGACAGGTAATGGCCGGTCTGCTGCATTGATGTGGATGCATGTCGACGGGTCGATCTACTTGATAAATGCTGCTTTTTATGACGACGTTCTATGAGATCTTGAATGTGTAAGATGTCGATCTGACCAGCAGTTGACGATTCATTGCATGGTGTAATTGCAACAGCATCATGAGTTTATGGGCAACATGCAGTTGATGGCCATGCAGCAACGTGGGCATGGAGCTGGCGGCTCAATGCAGCAGGCAGGCACACAAGCTGCTGCTGCCGCTGCAGCAGCAGCAGCAGCATCCTCATTTTTGCAATGGAATATGGCGGAGCATGAGCAACCAGGCGCGACATCTCTACAAGATTTCATGGACCATCAATCCAATGCAACTAATTCCCAGATTCTACCAACTCCGATGTCCAGGTACGTTCTGAACTTTGCCAGCATAATTTCTACAATTAGTGCTGCATGATCATGAATGCAGTCTTGCACAAAGTTTCTTCATGTGACGCAGCAGTCGAACTTGCGGATGTTTTTGAGAAGTTTGTGCAGATGGATTCATGGCTGATCAGCAGCAGCTGCTCCTATTTGTGTTTTGATTCATAGTAGGGAAGTGGTAAGCAACAGCGGAGCTAGCACATCGGGTTTCTTTCCAGTTCCAGTTTCACAAACAGATCAGTTACACCAGACATTAGTAGCCGGGCACATGAATTTGCCAGCACCACGAGGCCTCACCATTCACGAACTGGATGGCATGGAGCATCAATCCAGTACTCATCATGGGCCGCAATTCGCGGAGGAGTCGTCCAAGATCAAAACCAAATTGGAAGCTGGTGCTGCCGTCTGTGGTAACAACAACAGCATGGTTGCAGCATTTGCTGCTTCAAGCAGCAGCGGCGGAACTGCAGAGGGATCAGCAGAGACTTTCGTTAGTCCAGTACTGGAGCAACAGCAACATGCAGCAGCAGGCAATACCAATACTACAGCTGCAGTTCCATGGCATTCTGCACACCACCACCACCACCACCACCATCATCAAGCCTACTCAGGTTCACAATACCCAGCAGCGTACAACTTCAGCCAGGTAAAATTTCCATGACAATCTGTGCAACCTAGTCAGTAGTAGTACCATGTCAGTATCATCAGTGCAAGCTCCTGTCGAAGGATCATCCTGCTCCTTCCTCATGCAACATCTGCATGCAACTCAACTTTCAGCTTCACCAGCGTGTTTCCTGCAAATTGTGCAGACTACAAAACTAGATCTAGATCATTGCAGTGGAGCTTGCAAGTACTGCACAACACATTCATGGCAATATTATACAGTATTATTGAGATTTATGAAATCCCTGCATTGATCTGTCTGCAGAATTCGGATGCATGGAAGTAGCTCTAGCTGCCAGCCAGATCTGCTGCTGCATGAATTTATCTCTGCAATAAAAAACAGAGATCTATCAAAAAGCTTGTAGCTCATGGCTGCTGCTGATGGTCATTGTGTGCCCGCCATTAACTGCACTAATTCTTCTTCTTGTGTGGAGCTCATCACCTGCTGTAATGGGATCAGTACTGGATCTCGGAGTCTAACAACCTAGTAGTAGTTCTGGATCTACATGATCTTGTTGCAGCAGCAGCAGTACTACTACTGGAGTTGCAATGATCAATCATCATCAGCTGCAGCAGCTGCTCTTCAACAGCTGCTGCAGCTGGTTTTAGTTCGTTGATCTATAGCTTACATTGCAATTTAATTTTTCACCATTAGAAAGGATTTTCTAGACCAGATTCACATGACTGTTAGCTAATTAGTTTAGAGACTAATTCCATGATTATCTGCTTGCAGTTACAGATGATCAATTGTCATAATATAGGGGGTTTTGATCAACTGGGTGGATTTGATTTTTAGGTTAGTTTAGATTAGATTACAGATTAGAGAACAATTAGACTGGATTAGATTAGATCTTGGGCTGGATTGGATTAGATTAATTGATCAGTAGTTTTGCACAGAGATGGAAAGATCTAGTGTTGCAAGGTTATTTTTTAGCTGTTGCACTGTAGAGGTTCATGAGAAATTTTATTAGTTGGATTTTAGCTGTTTGATCAATCAAGCATGTTTTAGTTCAATTCTTTCTCTTTAAAGGATCAACGATCAGATTAGCAAATTTTTGGTACTTTTCATTTAATGATGCTGGATTGAACAATCTATCATGTTTTTTGAGGTCACACGTTTGGCAAGTGAAGCCTTACTCATCCCACTTATGTGTGCATGCATTTCTCAAAGTAGCACAGAAATAGATTTTTATTTATTTAAGGTTGGGGCTCCAAAAACTTTGCAAATGCTTTAAACTATTTGTTAAGAAAAAACAATAATCTGTTAATTCATACTGCAATGACCAGTGGATCGGTTTTATTAACACTAGTGTGCCCTTCTTGGCACAAGTCTATTAACCCTTCTGTAAGGTCACCCATCCCAATATTATTCTTGTTGAATTGGGCTTTTCATACCTGAGTTCTTATGAAACCTAGCTAAACTAATCTAACTTTCAGCAACTAAATTCAATATCTTTTGCTCTGTCGTTGAAAATTGTGGAGTAACTCTTGTGCACACTGCTGCATTGAGGGCTTTTGAGCATATCAAAAGCGGTGTTGAGCAAATACCAACCTCAGTGTGGACCTACTGTTTGGGAGTGTTAAGGTGTGGTTACATCCAAATAAACAAAGATCAAAACTGGAGAACAAACAAACAAACAAAAACCCAGTATCTCAATATAATGATGTTTGTTGATTAATAAAAGTGGTCCACCACTGCATTCAATCTGCACCTGGAACAAAATTTGATGAGGATTATTATCCGTGCAAAACTTCCAAATTTATGAGGGAAAATAAAAGCAAACAAAATTTATCTTTATTAAGGTTTTCAGAGTTAATTTTGTGGCAAAATTATTGTACACTCCAACGAAAAGTTTTTGGGAGGACTTTGTGGTCTCCTTTCCCATCATGAGGAGATGAACATTGTTGTTCCTGGTTCATACTTATAAGCTCACTGGCGGCAATTGCAGTACCAAAACACCACAAACTACATTGAAAAAGCCACAAACTTAATTATACTCTGGGTTTAATTCTAGTTCAGAATCTACAAAGATTAAGAAATTTGCTCCCATGTTGTAGTTGGTAAATTCATCTTGAGGAGAACATTTTGTGGGCCAGGGTTTTTAAGACTGTAGTTTCCAAATTAAATTTCAGTTCAATTTCTCATGATATACAGCATTCAGGTAGTCAAGTTCAATTTCTTCAAAGAATCTACTTAACTAATTTGGCAGGGAGACCTCTTTTAGGTTGGGTTCTCTTTCAAGTATTTCGCCCATCTCTTTGTCAAATATGCTTCACACAATTGGTGAGAGTTTTAGGTGGTAAGGTTGTTATTTTGAACCTCTTTGGCAAGTCCCAATTGCTGTCTTTTGCAGATCTCATTGATGGGTTTACATTTTTGAGTTTTGTCTGTTGATAGGACATTGGTTTTTTTCTCTTTTTATCTCCCTTTCCCCTTTCAGATGGGTATTTCTTCTTTAATTAAGTTTGGCAGGTCCCATCATTTTCACTCCAACCAAACATGTGTGTGTGCCCAAAATAGTTCTCAAAAGATGCATAGTTGAACCACCCTTACCACATTGGCCAGAGTGAACCGGCACGTACCAAGCAATATGGATGGGATGTAAACCTGGGAAACACTTTTTCATTGGATTCATGTCTGACCACAATGGTTAGCTATGTTATAACCATCTAGATATGTGAACTGACCTAATAGTCACCAAGTGCCTTTGTACTTATCCATCTACATGGAGTAACATTCCTTACCTAATTATAATCTATGATACCTACCTAGGTAGTGTGAGATGAAATAGCAAGGTTTAAAGGATAGGTAGGATGTGATGAAACCTATCCTAAATATGAAAATATTTTGTGATGCAATCAAATTGGTGATCATTCACAAGAAGATTTAAGAAATTTTGGCTATCTAGACTATATATGAAAGTAGAATTGTTTTTTATTTTTTTTATATTTTTGCTAGGTGCAAACATAATAAAAGAAGTCCAAAGCATAAAGTGGAAATATTCTTCCAAGGACTACATATGACATGTGGCATTTATATGTTGGTTAATTTTCTCAAATTTCACATTTTTTACATTTAGTTTACAATTTTATGCTAGAACTTTTTTTTTAAATTATTACACCTTGATCATACATCATGTATATCATGCATCCATGATCTTTATCAAATAAAAATGAATATTTTTTATTTTATTTTTAAATTCTCAAAATTCATGGTTTTTAAGGCCACAAACACATTTGAACCAAAGATGATGAAATGTGTCATAAAAATAAATATCACCAATTTCAATTTTTTTTTTTAATCATCAATATTATAGTCCTCTCCAATTTTGAGAAAGAATAATGAACATTTGATAAAGAAAAAGGATGATTTTACAAAAGGGATTACCCACCTTAGAGATTTGAATGTCTATAAAATATCATTTTTAATGTGCATTTAATTAATTTAGGGTTAAACTATTAAGGTGAGTGCATGGTATGGTGGTTCAATTTTGATGAATAAAACAGTTCATAAAAGTTCATTTGGTAATGTTAAAATGGTCATCTATTATTATATCACTAATTAAATAAAGGATTACATAATGGTTTATACTAATAAACTGAATCTAAAAGGCATCTCACCTAAATATTTCAATGCCATTAACTATAGAAAAAAAACCCCAAAAACAAAAAAAAATTGCAATTTATAGGGACTTATGAAAAAAAAACCCCCAATTTTAATCATTCAAAAGTCCATAACTTAATTTTGTCTTAGGTTTTTGAAGCAAGGATTCCACATATGATGGGATTCTATTTAAAATCAAATCAATACATAATGAAATTTTTTTAATAACATTTATAGACTGCTTCCATTTGATTTGGGATGCTAGAGGAAAGTTGGAAGTTTTTTTTTAAATTTAATTCAAAAGTAGAAACTAAAGTTACAAATGCATTAATTTTGTCCATCAACATGCACATTGACCATTGTTTTTGGTGATCAAAATTTTTTGATTACCCATTTTTTTGTCACTAAATTAAGCAACCAAAAAATTTCAATCACCAACTTTTGGTTAGGGTTGTCATAATGTTTAGGCATCAATCTAAACATAAATGCAACCCTATGTCACGTCAAGATAGGGTCAACTTAAGGTCAGCCTAGGTCAAAGCCCATATTCAACTACCCAAGACAAGAATAAAGGTAACGAAAATTGGACCTATTTCAATTGCAATACACCTTGTGGTGACCAAAATGGCTTTTGATTGCCACCATTTTTTATGACCACAAAATTTTTAATTGCCAAAGTTTCGATTCCACAAATTTTCCATTGCCAAAGTTTTGGTTGCCACATATTTTTCCATCACCTAACTCTTGATCACCGCCTTTTTTTATTTCCATAGATTTTTTCCATCGTCACAATTGCAATACCAGTAGATTTTTTTTATCACCAAATTTTTGTTCACCACACAATGACCAACATTTGAACTCTAGGGATAAACAACAAAAGATTTAAAGGTTTTTCTCCAATGTTTTTTTGGCCAAATTTCCTTTGTTGTCCAAAAGTTTAGAAAAAAATTTAGTTTTCTCAAAAAAGGTTTTTTTTAAATGGAACTTAAATCAATTTTCCAAATTTTTTTTTACATTATAACTTTAACAAAAATTTACACACCAAAACAATGAAAAGCTTGGGACATGCATGAAATGATGTGATGCATGTTATTTATTTATGTCTATAACATGCATACAATGAAAAATCACAATATGAAAATTGAAAGTCCAATATCCACTATAACAAAAGTTGTCTTTCAAGCTATCTTTTATGATTGAGTTTTAGTCATAAAGGACAACCAAGCAAGATGGCATTATAGTTAGATTGGACTAGTCATTTTAGACAAGTAAAAAGTAGTAGTTGAGCCATATCAAACACAACAAAATACCTAGTTATGTCCAACATGGCATGTCTAATTTGACTAAAAAATAATATAGTGCTACATGACACAATGACTAGGTGGCATGTCTAATGTAATTAAAATATAACATAGTGTTATTTGACATGGCAACGTGTGTTATGTCTCTTATGATGAAATTATTTGTAATGCTAACTAATGTGAGGGACAACTATCTATCTATTTTGACAAAATTATTGTTAAATTTAGTTGGTCACATGGACTAATATTTTCTTGTCTTTTATGACTAATCTATTAGCAATCCTTATTGACATAGACAGATACTTGTCATGTGTTTTCTTACTATATTATCTCATAGTCCTTGCTAACATGGATACATGTGTAACATTTTGTTTGTGGCATGTCTAATATGTTGGGTATGTGGTATGAAACATTTATTGCATTCTACCCAATTTAGCATTAAAGATTCTACAATATCCAATTATGTTATGTGTGTAGGTGTAAATGTCAATTGAATATGTGATATATACATGTACACACATCCCACAACACTTACACATACACATATAAACATGCAATTAGCATATCTAGATGTTTAAATGTTGAACCATATTAAATGCAACAAGTTAAACCTATTCATTAGTTTAAACAAAATAGTCAACATATTATAAACCAACAAATAGACAAACAACATGTGAGAAGGCATATATAACAAAGTAATGTGTACACAAATGCAAAAACTTGTGGCACATAAAAGTAAATATGTTAAATACATAACTACAACCCAATACAAAATTAGAATGGTAGCTTGAAGTTCTAAAGGGTGAAAGCACACTAGGGTGGAACAAAAACAACACATTGTGACAATCCATTTTTACTCCATTATGAAATAAAAAAGGCAAAAACAAAATACTTTGAATCAAAATTATGGGCCATGTGGTAAGGTGTTATAAGATATTTTCCACAAGGATTTAAACATCTTTAACTTATTTTATGATAATCTTATACTTGAATATGAGCATCTAAATCATTAGTTTCAACAAATGAAAGACTTCCTTTAGAAGCTTCATACTTAATATACATCTCAAAATTTAATCATCAAATCTTTTCAAATTGTCTTATTTAATATCAATTTGCCACAATATTACATTTCCATTGAGTGATCTATTCATAAAGGACATTATATCAAGGTGTATTTAGTCCATTTAATTTATCTTTGATTGGACATGTGTTTTTGTACAATTTTTTAAATCCATAACAAATTGAATACCAAAGATTTGACCATGAAATTTTAACATGGTGTTTTGATATATGAATTCATTCTTGACATATATATTGGACCATATTTTTGAAAACCTTTACAAATATTTTTTTATGGAATTTAAAATGGTTAAAATTTGACCTTATTTTCATAAGTCCTTATGGGTTACAAATTATTTTTTCTTTCAATTTTTTTGTTCTAAAAGTGTTTGAGTATGAAATATTTAAAAGGGACATTATTCATATGGACTTTATAAAACATTTTTCCAAGTATTATGATTTTTAAAAAATTACATCCATCAAAACAACTAACATCATCATCATTTTATTTAAGTTTAAAAATAAAATATGAATGTTCACAAATGTATGGACATCAACTTATAAATGATTATAATCATAAATTATGATAAACAAGTAACCATGTTCTTTAACAAACTTTTTATGGACTCCTATGGAGTTGAGCATTTGCCTAAAATGAACCACCATATCATGCATTATTCACCCATAGTCCAAATTTTAATGAACTAGCATATTTGGATCTAGTAAAGGGCGGTTGTAAGGTAAGGTGGCTCACTTTTTGCATCACAATCCAATATTTTGTAGAGTGGCATGCATTTACATGTTATTAACATGGCATAAAAACAATAATTTTCCAAATTTGTGGCTAGATTTAGATTGTCAACTTGAAGAAGACATTTATGAAAAACATTATAACATATATACACCAAATATACAATAATGGACTTTTGAAATTGAAAAATATGGACTAATTTTATGTTTGTGCCTTTATATACATGCATTTTTGTGTATGAATTTTATTTGGGATATATTATAGGGACTCAATATATGATTTTGTTTTTTAAAAACATATGTGCAAAAAATTTGCTAGAAAAAAATTAACCAAAAAAAGTTACGGACTTTTGAATGGCCTAAAATGAACCATATTTTCATAAGTTTATATCATAATCATTTTGGGTGGATTTCAATTTTTATTTTTTTAACATGTACATTAAAGATTTTTTTAGAATGGCTTATTTTCATATGGGATTTTTAGTTCATTAACCACCATGTAATTCCCCACTAAATTAACGATATCAAAATATACTACCATTTTAACATTATCATATGGACTTTTAGGGAGTGGAGCATTTGTCGAAAATGAACCACCTTAGAGTGCATACACCTTAAGGTTATTATAATTAAAATATGCCATCATGAACAATTGTTCCCACTACATTTGTATAGTGTAAAAGATGCCTTCGGGCAAGTCTCCTTAATTGTGATTTAAATAAGCTCTTTTGTTTAATTTAGTACAACTACACAACTATTACCTGAAGGGTTATTGTACCCAAAACTATTGCCCTTTTGCCAAAATAGAATCTTTAACCGTCTAAATAACTTTGACAATGCCTTTGACTTGCAAATTTACAAATGCATGTAAAAAAATGGAACTTATGCTTATAGCTATGAACTATAAGATAACAATAAAACATAATGAGAAAAAAAAATCACATGAAATCCAAATGTGCCTAAATTTAAAAGGCATTGCTAATCACCTAGGTTGAAGGTGACCATGCATAAATCTTTATGGACTTCCAATGGGGATTTTTTTTACAAACCCACTTTTGCCCATGTGGGTGTGAACCAACATAGGTTAAGGTGTTGGGAGCCTCAAAAAGTCCAACCAAGTAAAACCACAATGTGTCCAACAAATATTTTTTGTCATTTACCTCAATATTGAAAAGGTAAAATATAATAGTAAAGCATGTTACCCATACACTTATATGGGCAATCATCTATCAATAAAGTATTACAATATGTCAATTCCCTAAACCCTAGACTTATTTCTTAAAACATTTTCTCCATGTTTTTCAATGGTCATATTTTATTTAACAGATGATAAACACAAGTGCTTTCACATTTTTCAACACCCCACACAAACATAGGCCTAATTTTTTATGTTTTTCCTAGAAGTAATTAAACCATATGAGTCAAATTGATTTGTGTTGTTGATTAGACCGAATTCCAATATCAAACCTTGATGCACACAAGGTCAAAACTTGATAGTTAAATGGTTGTGGGCAAACCAACTTTTTTTCCATATTGAACTAGATGAGCAAATGGCCACTAACATTTATGATATGACAAAACATGTTGGGCAGTAGGGTAGATGCAAGCTATGTGGTTCATTTTTTACATCCTTATGGACATTCTACAAAATGTACTTTATTCAAATGCCACAAACGCATTGTAAAATCATCAATTTGATAAAAATATTTATGGATTAAAATTGTTAACTTGAATAAGAATATTTATTTAAAGGTGAAATTTAGTAAACATACACCAATCATATAGTAATGGACTTTTAAAGTGGACATATGGACTATAATCTAGATTTTGTATTAGCATTCAAATGCATTTTTTGTTATGATTTCATCTCAATATTTTTTATAGGGATTCAATATATGATACATGATGGAAAAAAAATATGGATTGAAAAAAATTACAACAAAAACTTTAACCAACGAATAATTATGGAAGTCTTTTAAATGACCAAACTTGGGCCTTATTCTCAAAAGTCCCAATCTTGATCATTTTTTTGTTGGATTGATATATTTTTTCCCTTAACATGTATAATTTTTTAAAAAATTAGATGGGTGGCTTTTCATATGGACTTTATTAATCACCACATAAGGCCCACTCAACATAGGTTTTTAACGTTTGTTTCCATTTTAATGTTAATATTTCCATTTATATGAACTTTTGGGAATGGGACTCTTGTTGCTTTTGAACCACCATGGTTTGCAACCCAATACATTGATATGGTTTATACTTTAAATTTTTTAATATTTGGGTGCAAATACATAAATAGGAGCGAACGGGATTATTTTACAAAAGGATTATGACTTTTTTTTAATCATTTTTCACTTTTTCATATGAAAGAATTTTTGAATGAAATATTTTGCAACTTTTTAAGAAAAAATGCATATAGTTGCTCCAATAGATGTTTTTTATTAATCATTTTTGAATAAATATGAATTTTCCAAAGTGTGTAAATTTTGTCAAATTTTTCATTTCATCTTGAAAATTTATCATAATTTTGAATCATACCAAAATATGTTAACTACTTTAGGTTTTCTTTTATTATATCATAAACTATAACTTTGCTTTGTATGTCATGCACATTACACCCCATTTACATGTGGTAAAAGACTTTTGAATTTTTTGAATTTTTAAAAATACTTTAAATTTTTAAAAATTTAAAATTCCATATCTTTTAAATTGTGGGTGCTTTCTGAACTTGGGTAATAGGTTACTATCATCTAAATTTTTTTACCATCAAAATTATGTTATTACAATAATCCTTTACCTAGTTCTTTGTAAAATTAACCATAATTTAATGGAGCACCTATTCAAGTTCAAACATCTTTTCTTAAAACCAAAACCTAGAATTTAATTGAGTGAATTTTTAATTTGAATTCCTCAACATTCATATTAGTCATTTAACACAACTTGGAATGATTAACATAATTTTAAAATGTCAATAAAAAAATATGTGTAAAAAAGTTCACAGTTTTCACCATTATCAAACATGGTATCTCTATTTTCGCACCCATTTGCTCTACATAACCCCAATCTTCTTGCCTCAATTTATGAGCATCCCCATCCCTTCACTTCAATTCTTTGGGACCATGAGATAATGCAAACTTTCATGCTTCTAAGTCAAACTCCAATATAGGAATATAGATCTCGAATCCAAATATGCACCAATTATTGAATAATAAACAATATTACTCCTCCTTGCTACAATTGTCATATTGTAACATAATTTGTTGTGCTTTAAATATGACCATCAAAAGAATAATAATGCATATATTTTCCCATCATTGATTTTTATTTGGAACCTTTGCATATCAATTGAGCAAAAATTCCACCAAAAACATTATTGTGGGGTCTAGCCCATGGGTTGGTTCCCCACCATTTAGCATCCTTAAACAATGTTTATCACATGCAACAAAATGAACTCAAGACACCATCCTCTTTTAGAGAAATTTATGTTATCAAATGAATGAACTCTTACTAAAGTTTGCATGTTTGGAGGCAACTAATTTTCTTTGAAAAGTTAGTTTAATGGCTAATTTCTTTTACTCAAAAAACAATTTACGTACACCAAAAGTAACCATTTCAATGTCCGAACTTAACTTCGACTATATAAAAACTCTATGATGTTTAAACCTTGGCTTTCAACATTCAATCTACATTTAATACTCACCAAACTCAACTCTGGAACTTTTTAAATTGTTCCTTTCAATCAAAAAAGTTCTACATCCAACTAAAGTTCTTCACAACTATTCCAAGCATCTTACTTCTACTTTTATAGAATATCAATGGTATTGTTTGTATTTATGTTGGACATACAAAATAGAGCCAATTTTTATGGGTGTGTTATTCACATCATTAGAACCCGTTTCTAACCTTGGTGTCATCATTTTTATGTTTTCCTCTTCCTCCCTCAAATCCATTATGGTATCTTTCGGGCATGTTGTTTCTAACATCTTGCTTTCTTTTATGTCATCCAACTCTATCATTTTGCCTTTCAAGCATGTCGTGGAATCCTCCTTTTCCACCTTGTTGCTAATTATATTAACCGCCACTAGTTGGTCCATTCCCCTATTATAAACAAGTGTTGGGTAAATGCATACTACAATGGACCAAAAAATGCACCAAAAAAGTCCATTTCTACATTTTTTTGGTGTTGTCATCAACTTTAAAATGAGTTTTTTTATTACAAATTAAGTTTTTGCAAGAACTATGTCCTGTACATTTTTTCTAAAACAATTCAATGAAAACACTTGAATCAAATTCAAAAAATACATATTGAAAAGTACTTGTGAATTTTGACCTTCCAAAAAAATACTCAAATGCCCACTTTCATTAATAATGACATCCTTAATAAGAATTTCAGTCTCCATTTTAATCATACAACTTGTGGCAAAGTACTATTAAACAAATAATTTAATTAATCAAGATCTATGAATCCATTTACAATTACTTAAGGACTAAATGAGGATTGTGACTAAATTTAAGACATAAATTTTTAAGTTCCCCCAAAACCAAAAAATGAACAGATGGTTTTTCTTTTTTAATATGTTATTTTTATGATAATATAGATCATATATGTGAGTCCTTTTTTTCAAATTTACAAAAAAACTTCTAACTTCAAAAACATCATGTAATTAGAAGGTTAGGAATTTTTACATTATGACACCAAAAAAAACACACCACAATATGCATTTACCCTATTAGTGTTTGATACGGATCATCTTTTGCATCCATATCATTTCTTGGCCATCTCTTTTCTAAGACTAAGTCATTTATTTTTCTAAACACTTGGAAAACTAACAAGTAATCGCATTGTTAATGAAATTGTGTTCTAAAATTTTGATTTGTTGAACATATTGGCCGTGGATTATTTCCAGGTGGTTTTGGCAAGTTGCTCAAAAACTCAAGGATAAACATTTTGATCACTGTCCCATATATTTTATAATCTTGCAAGTGATTAGTAAATGCCCAATATTCAACCTTTAGGGTAGATGCAAGCTATGGTGGCTCACTTTTTGCAACCTTATGGACTTTTTGTAGAATGTACTTTGTTCAAATGCCATAAACACATTGTAAAATCATTAATTTGACAAAAATATTTATGGATTAAGATTGCCAACTTGAATAAAAATATTTGTTAAAAGGAAAAATTCAATAAACATACAACAATCATATAGTAATGGACTTTTAAAATGGACATATGGACTATAATCTAAATTCTACATTAATATTCAAATGCATTTTTTGTTATGATTTCATCTCAATATTTTTTATAGGAACTCAATATATGAATATGATGGAAAAAAAAATATGAATTGAAAAAAATTACAACAAAAAATTCAATGAACAAATAACTACGAACTTTTGAATGACCAAATTTGGGCCAAATTTTCGAAAGTCCCAATCTTAGTCATTTTTTTTGGATTGATTTTTTTTTTGCCTAACATGTATAATAAAGAGTTTTTTAAATGGGAAATCTTTTATATGGACTTTATTAATTGATTAATCACCGCATAGGGCCCACTAAACATTGGTTTTTAACATTTTTTTTTCCATTTATATGGACTTTTGGAACTAGGATTCTTGCCATGTTTGAACCATTATAATTTGGATTTACCTTTTACCTAGAACTTTGCATTTACATTCTTCAGCTTTTTTTTCTACAAACAGGTACAAATCCAAATCTAGTGGTGTTTTGCAAAAGTGTTATGGATATGGATATCGTGACATAATGTAAAGCAACTTTATCATAGTTTACTTTGATTGAACCTTTCAACCTCAAAATAAAATTAAAGTAAATGGACAAAATAACAAATGTTTGGGAACATGTACAGTTGGTGACATATTTATACTTGTCCATTCAAATTCTACATTTAAATGTAGCATAACAACCATTGGCTTTGATTGGACCATTTAGTTGGGATTAACGAGTTTGGAACAATTGCATGTGTTAGAATGGCTCCAAATGGCAAAACAACTACAAGTGTCTAAACAACCACAAATCATGCATCATTTTGTTTTAATAATCATTTACTACTTTGGTCTAACATTTTTAGTGCATGTTTTTCTCAATCACAACAAATTTGTTCAACAAACAACCTCATTATTCAAGTTCAACCCTAATTTTATTTTATTTTTCATGATAAATATTTCCTTCTAAGATCACATACTTTGAACAAATGTTCATGTTAAGACGTCTATTGAACTACAATTCAATGCAAACAATGGGATTTTGGTATCTCCTTTAGTTTTCAAAACATTGTTTTTTTTATTATCGTACATGTATTGTGGCTTACCTTATCATCCCACAATTTATTAGGTGTTCTAACATTTTATTCCTAAATTTTTGTGGCACTTAGGCTCACTTGCTTAGAATTACATAGAGTTGTTGTCGGGGTTTCATGAATTTTGTTGATAAGAAGTTGCCAAGGGTTACCAAATCTTTTATCAACAAATCATTCAATAAGCTTGTGAAAAAATGTTCTGGAATTGACTTTTTCAAGTTCACACATTCTTTGAAAAAGTCCATTACATGTGTAAACATTGCCCAACTATAATATTTCATATCCTCCAATTTGATTATACAAATAACAAAAATGGCCCTAAATGCAAAAGGTTGAAAGAATGAATGAAAATAAAAAATAGCTTTAAATGATATATTGACAATGTAAGGTGTCATGGGCTACCTCACATTGTCTCAATTCCTTATGAGCACATACCTCTTTGTTTAGTGAACAAGTTATGTTTGGGTTGCCACATACCTCTTGGTGGGTCAAAAGGTTTATATGCCACTAAACTGGATTTAATTTTAAAATCTATATGGTTTAAATGTTGCAAAGCTTAAACATATTTCATATTAAAAAAATATGAAGTACGAATTGAGGTATGACTTGAACATTTCATGTGACGAATTTTTCAAAATAAACCAACATAAATTTCTTCCACCTTATTTCTATTGTTCAATTTTTCATTAAAAAAAAAAATTGTTGCCAATGTTCATAATAAATTTCATCTATTCTATTTTCATCCACATTTTCAACCATAAATATCATTCACCCATGAATATGTGGCAAAATATTCCTCCACGTCACCAAATATTCTATCCCATGTGTCAAAAAATATTCTCCAAATATCTCGTTGATGTGGACAAAATGTTCTAGAAACAATTTGGTCATGCTCACCTACTCACATTCATGCTCACAAGTTCACAAAATACCATCCCTATAATGTTAGATTGCATTTTTGGCTAGTGTCCAAAGTAATGAGAGGACATTCAAAATTTACATTTTCTCATTGTGGTGGGTAGCACACAAAGGTTGTAATAACAATAAGCCTTTGGCTTTTCTCATTTAGATGATGTAGGAAAACTACAAATTGCATGATTTCAAATATTTAACCTAATGTTTATTCAACTTTACTTGATAAGAAAAACGTGGCCTCACAAATGACAATACCTCCAAAGTAGGTTGAAAGGAGTATAACAAGTTTGAAATTATCATTATCTACGATGATGACGGTTAAAATCTACAAACTTTCATCCATCTTGAACAACACTAATTCAACATTAAACATTGTTCCTTTGTATAGAAAGAACTAGCTCAAATAGTTGTATTTGGAATGAGTATAAGAGACCTCTACTAGATGTCAATGCTTCAAACCACCACAACAAGCATAATAATTGTAAACATTCTATTGGAATGGCCAAAATTTATAATGGTGTATTTGCAAGTAGCAAAAACTTTAACTTCTATGCTATTGATAACTATAACAATTTGAAACTAGTTTCAAGCCTATTTTCAGTGTAATTTCAACTAAGGAATGCTTGAAAATTCTATTATTGTCAAACAAGGTTTTTGAGTTGTGGGAGATTATCCTCCTAAAGTGGGGGAGAAACAATATTTTGGATGGATATGGAGAACTCTCAGCTTAATCATTGAAACCCATTGGGAAATTAACTTTTAGTTGTTTTGCAAGTCTTAAACAATTACAACTAAAGAAGCTTGCAAAAGGATCTTGCCTACAAGATTACCTTTTGCAAATATCCAACGAAGGGAGGTAAACCTCGTCTTAAATCCATGTTTGAATTTCGGAAGTTTGTGAAAAAAAAAATTAATATTCGAAACAAGATCATGATTTGTTTGGGTCTTTCAAAACCAACCATAAATAATCAAAAGCCTTACACAATTGAACAATGGAAGGCACACAAGGCAAGGCATACATTGGACAAAATTTTGTTTTATTTGTTGTTTATGTTTGTAAGCATTATATTACAAAGGAAAGGTAGGATGAGTACAAGAAAAATGAATCCATAGATGATAAGAATAGCAATGATGAGGAAACCAAAAGCAAATACATGGTAAGATGAACCACTTTTGGTGTCATAATGGGAAATGCTTTTGTAATAGGTGTGATTACAATTGCTGCAATTTATTATATATAAAATAAGTTTTGTCAATAAGGATTCATGTTAAGGGAATACAAATTCAAGAATATATAGATATAAGGGCAATTGATTGTGTTAATGTTTAGTAAAATTACAGAAGTCATGGACTTTTGAAATTGAAATTAAAAGTTATAATGCTGACAAAAACAAATTGGACTTTGACTTTGAATTTTTAACTTATGAGGGATTTGATTTGATTTAAATAATGTAATGATGAAAAATATTTCGAAATTTTTTGTATCATATCAAATAAAAATATTGAGTTATGAAATTTTGTAAAATTATTTTATTTTATTTTTCGAAAGTCCATAACATATTGAAAATAAAATGATTCATGTTGGGTTTCTATATACATATCACATTCCTTGACATTTAGGTCAAGTCAATTTTCAATGAAAAAAACTTAAAATTTGTAATTTTGGTATCCATATGCATTGTGCAATGCCAAGGAAATTACAAAATGGACTTTAATGGATGGTTTACTTCACCACTTTGTGGTCCATTTAACATGCATTTGGCCCCAAAAGCAAAGAAGAAAAACACAAAAATAGGTTTTGTCGCTTCTATTTCTTCTAGTATCTTTTTATACATTTATGCAATGTGAGGTACATTTTGTTTTAGTTTGTTTTGCATGTTATTTTTATTTATGTTTTTCTAATGATTATGAAAAGGATGATTTCATAGTTAATGAACAAGAAAAGGTAAATTATCCAAATAATAGCAATGATTGAAAAATCAAATCAAAGAAGTTTTAAAAAACACAAAAATATTGATCCTTGTTTTACCTTAATTTTTATGGTGTTATTTCTTTTGTAGGGTTTAGGGTTTAGGTTTTTTGTATGTAAGACAATAGATTTGTGTAGGCAACAATAACCTTTTGAATCATAATGCACATTGTGGCAATGAACATTTATGAATCATGACCATTAGTTAACAATTGCAAAAATTATGAGAAATTTTTGTTAGATGAGCTTGGAAAGGGGACTTCAAGGGAGTTTGGTGATGTGTCAACATTGTTGGTGAAGCAACACAAACATATGATGAATATAATTTGTTTTTTTGATGATGAATGGATAGATGATGAAAAAAATGGGAATGATCATGGTCATGGATAGTGAATTCCTTTTCAAAAGCTTCCAAATCAATGTTTTTTTAGTAGCAAAATTTCACATGTAACCAAATTTGGCCAAGTTTTCTTTTGGAGAATTGTCAATCCCCCTACCTCATGAAATTGAAAAAACCATGTTCTAAATAAACAATTTTAGCAAAGTTTACTATAGAGGAGATTTCTTTTACTACAAGTCATCGTCATCATCATTTAATTGATATGCATGAAAAGCTCTAGACGTTTGAAATGTGTAATTAACAATAAAAATTCATTTACAAGATTTTTAATTATTGTTCACATGTGTTTATAGTGTCATAGATTAGGACGTTGAGGTAAATAATAGACACTAAATAGTAGACACATAAAATTTTAGTATGATTATAATATTTACATTGACAAAGTAGTGTGGAGCAATGATCACCCATCTACCTACAAAAATGCAATAATTTGATTGATTCCCAATATGCCTGTAAAATGTCTTTTGTCATTATGTGTGAAATTGAATGCAAGAATAAATGAATTATTGTATATAAGTGGGGTTATAACTTGTGACTCACAAGCCTTAGTAAGGTTGTACATTTGCTTTTATTACTCTCGTGTTGTTGGTCTATGTAACCAAATGTACTTTCTTTGTGCAGTCACCTTGTTGCCAAACATGTTCAAAATGCGAGGCCCAAACTTGGTTGTCTTTTGGATCCTCAACCTTTTGTTTTGGGGAATACTTCCACCATTCGGCATTACCTCACACATCACATATTTTCACTTCATTCATTTTGAATGTCATCATCCAAATTCTTTAAATATATTGTTTTATATACCATAATTCAAGGGTAGGTTCAACACAGGTTTATTGAATAATTAATTAAATTTGAAGATTTGATTTTTAAAAGTAAAATATTTTTTAATATTCTATAACTTTCTTCATTGATTGAACCATGGGAAAAAAAAATTAATCAAGGTTTGAGCATTCCCAATATAATTAATTGAGGTTTCTCCTTTTGGATTAGTTATATACAAGAATAGAACTTAAGGCAAAGGATATGTGATAAAGTGAGGTGCTATACTACCCCCGCCCCCCACCAAATTGAACTTTACAAGCTTGTTGTTTTGGGCCTTACATGGTTCACATTCCAAACCATGTGGTTCATGTTATGATTTTTTATGCAAAACAAAAAAAAATCATGTTTTACAAAAACCTTCTATTATTCAAACTCACCACCATAATGAAGTTTTATGGCTACTTGTATTTTTTACCATTTTTGGCTTAAGCTTAATGGCAGGGCAAGACGTTATGCTCCGGCATTGAACTTCACACGCTTGTCACTTTGTTCTTTGCATGGTCCATGTTTTGATGTTTTGTGCAAAACAAAAAGTTCAACATGTTCTACAATAACTTGTTAGGATTTTAACCCACCACCACAAGAAAATAGGATCTAATTGTTAATTATTACCCTTGGCTTGTCCTTTTCCACATTGCATGATTTTACTTCAAACCGTGCTGCATGATTCTTCATGTTCTGCAAACAAAACATAATATATTATGTCTTGCATGATCTGCTGCACCAGGCCAAGTTCCAAGCTAGAACCTCTCGATGAGAGAGAATGTAGCTAACAAGCAGCAGCATATTTTAAAATTTGAAATTTTTAATATGTGTCTCGGGGTCAAAATAGTGAAACCCTGCATTAAAAGCCATATTTTGAGCACTGTCGGCCACTTTTTGCATCAGACAGTGCTTGGTGAGGACCCACACGTATTTGACGCGTCTTTTGTTTTCGGTCAAGGACACGGGATGACAAATCGATTTTGTGGTCCAATAATGTAACCATGTCACGCGCATCATTTGGGCTTTGGACCTGCTCCGAAAGACAGAGGTATACAAAGTCAAATTGGGCAGGTGTCACACGCTAATGCCCTGCGTTCGTTCCCCAGCAAAATGTGTGTAGTGGTCGGCGATAATACTGTAATTGTAAGTCGGTATTGCGGAATTGAAGGTTTCGAGGCTGGCTCCGAGCTCCGTCGGAGATTTTAACTTCTCTCCCTAGGACAGCAATTTTTCATTGCTGAACCTGCCATTGATGGGTAATCGTCTTGTGAATTGCTTCGAAGGAGATTCATGGCTTTACCTGACTTTGCAGTGAACGCCCTGTCAGCGATGAAATCCTGAGCCCTCTGTTCGCTTTCTCAGTAGCTTTCTAGTACTTTACAACCTAACATATTTTATAGCGACACAATGGCCGTCTTTGGTTCATTTGATTTGGAGACTTACCGGCGGTCATTGCTTTAGCTTTTGCATTTCACGCAGGGTACTGATCAAGATGTTGAATGGTAATTAGACAATTGCTGTAGGGGATGCATTATGCAATTACACCGGAAGCATTATGCAATCATACTGGACTGCATTATGCAATTACACCGGAAGCATTATGCAATCATACTGGACTGCATTATGCAATACGAAAGAAGGATATGCACACCTGATTTCTTGCTTTTTCAGGGCTCTAGATTCAGCTTGACCAAACTCTAGAGATGGCGATGTGAGAGAGACAAGCATCTGGCTAGAAGAAGAGAAAGTGAGCTGTTTGAGAGTTACTCTCAAGTTCAAAACTGCCACATTGACCTGTAAAGCATGACCCGCGTGAAGGTGCACTCATGAACTGTTTTGGTGCATCACCCTGATCCCAACACCAGTCCTGGAGGTGTGGAAGCTGGGTACTAGTAAGTACATCGATATATCGCAAGACTTTTTAGACTTCATTAGGGTCCAGATAACGACACAGATTTCTCTGAGATGAATAATGTGATCACAGTGCAGGAACACCTGGGACATGTGGACACAGATCCTGATCAACTCGAGACAGGAGCGAACCCAACCACAGGGAATTAGCCCTAATTTTACAGAATTCTAAAGCCTCTCAGATCACTGGGGTCATGTGCTGCTGACGTATGAGGAGATGCACCCAGGGAGGAGGAACAACATCAACTAAGGTTTTTTACTGCCTCTCTTATGGTTTTTTGAAAATCCATCTATGGCGGCTAACCTCTCTCTTGCACTAGGTATCTGCAACGATTTATGCTCCCTAGTTTCAGTGGAGACAGTGGCTTCTTTGGTCATTAACCGTCAACAGTATATGCTTCTCTACCAGAAGCTGTTAGAGACTCAGGAAGCACTGCAAGCAGTCCAACATAAGCTATCTGATGATGATGAAATGACATGGTCCGATTCTCCATACACGGGTGCAGTACTTTTGGAACTCATTTATGTGCTACAGAACGCTAAGAACATAGTCTTGAGGGACTGCTTCTGCTCTATTCAATGGATGAAAGCAGCTCTCAGGCAAGGTGGAGACTGGACGGAAACTTTTGGGGAAAGTCTGTATGACCTACATTGGTTATGTAGCATCCTCCTCAAGCAGGTGGGACGAGACAGCCAGGTTCTTGAACTAGCAGATTGTGACAGGATGCTGAGGCGAGCTGATGTCAACACTCTGTTGACAGCTGCAAAGAAGGATCACGAGGATCTGAAGGGTCTTCTGAGGGTCTTGAGGGGGAACCATACTTGCAGTGGACAATGTTGTCATGGAGAGTGTACAAGTATGCAATGTCTTGCAACACAACTGCTTACTAAGTTGGAGTTTCAAGCTCAGTGGCAAGCTTGGCCTGTGACCAAGAAGAAAAATTACCATGAATGGCTGTACAAAGTCAATTCAGACAATTTGAGTAAGTGGCCTCTTGTTCTGTCAGTAAACAAGCAGGATCTAAAAAGACGTAGTCTGCTAGGTGAAGGTTCCTTTGGGATTGTACATGAAGCAGAGTGGCTTGGAGAGTCATATGCAATGAAGATCTCTAAATATGGATATCAAGAGCTTCTCAAGCAAGAGATTGCAGTTCTTTCAGGTCTGCACCACCCTCACATTATGCATCTTGTTTGCTGTGCTGAAGAAGGAGGTGAGTGCTTATATGTCATGGAGTGCATGAATAAGTCACTCTCCCAAATGTTGGAGAAAAGCAAACTCTCCCTTATCAGATCTGTGGACATCATGCTTCAGATCGCGGAAGGAATGAATCACCTTCATAGCATGGGCCTAGTACATCGTGATCTCAAACCAGACAACATTCTCATCAAGTGTGATGAAGCTGGTTCTGGGAATTCAATGTCAGCTTTGGGGGCAGAGCCCTTGTGGATTGCCAAAGTCTCTGACTTTGGCTGCACAAAAGTCAAAATGGAGAGTACCGCATATGCACACCAGACAATACCAATTGGCTCGTTGATGTTTATGGCACCTGAGGTGTATGAACTTGCTCATGGTAATGAGCCACCTGAGCGATTCCACCCCAAGAAAACAGATGTCTACAGTTTTGGACTTATTTGCTTTGCGGTGCTGATTGGGGAGCCTACTCCTTTTCCATCTAAAGAACTGATGAATCCAACTGTCAAGGCATTCAAAGATGGGGTGCAAAAGGGTAAGAGACCACAGCTACCAGCAGACTCTCCCAATCACTTGTCCAGTCTTATCCAACGATGTTGGGATGGGAATCCTGTCAAGCGGCCAAACTTCCACAACATTTGCACAGAGCTGAGATACATCAAAGGCTTACTCCTTACAGGTACATTTTTTCACCACTGCACATTGCACAAACAAATGAACTCAGTATTACTGGTTACTGTTGCCTTAATTCCCCTGTGCATGCAGTGAAAGTGTAGTAACTTGTTGACAGACTACCTACTTGTTATCTCTTTATGTTAATACATCTTGGTGTGATGATCACTGAACATATGTGAGAATGTCACTATTGCTGAGACCATTCTGCAGTAGTTTCTGTGTTTTCTTACAATGCACCCTCCTTTCATGTATGCTGAAATTATTGTGCATTGTTCCTGCATTTTCAGCCTTCCAGAATATAGGCCATGGGGATGCATCTTATGTCAAAGATGCAAAGCAGACATGCATCAAGGGTTTACCACGGCTGGCCAGCTGTTCAACAGATGCAACAGATGCCAAATCCAATGAGATAACTGCCAAGTCACTGCCCCATCGGGCAAAAGGTCTTCTTGCTGTCTCCTCTGATGCACATATCATTGGAATACTGTTTGAAATCAACTGAGATAATTCACTTTTGTGTGTGTGATGTGGTCCACCTCTTGGTTTTACAGATGCTCTAGCTATTAGGAGGATCGTGCAGTTTCATGGATTTCTGCAAACTATCTCTCATTCCTTATGTGTCACTGACTTGGGTAGTAGAAGACAGTAGATGAAGGAGAGAAGCTACAAACTCTACTTTATGCAACCAGGAAAGAATGTCTTAGTGACCAGTGCTATTCTTCTTACAAATGTCTGCTTCTGCTAGCAATTCAGAGACTAGCTCAAGGAAGCTGCAAATTCCACACCTGGGTTCAGTGCTGGACTTGGTGCCCTGCCTGGGTTCAGATAAGCCAGCACTTGTTGTCATGACTCTAAACCAGCTATACGACATTGTGACAACTCCACATTGGCAACATTGGCAACATGAAGTGCTAGAAGCAAATGCTATCCCAGAGCTTACTCGACTGCTTCAATCAAATAACATCACCATTGCCAAAACTGCGGTATGTAGTCTGTCAATTGATCTGGCCTGGAAATGTGGATCATGGATCATGGATTATCAAGTTCAGGGTTGACTTAAAGTCGGGGCAGCAATTTGATTTGAGTAGGGGATGCCATTTATTCTGGGCTTGTGCTTGCAATCCACAGGCTAAGGTGATGGAAGCTCTCACAGCTGAAAACAAGTATGATAATGACTTTGTTATGATCTGCACCCTAGTGCAAGACTCTGGGGAAACAATCATTAAGCTCATGGAACAGGGTGAGCCGGAAACTCGCCTGCTTGCTGCAAAGACAATGGCCAACATCCTGGTCATTACAGAGGCAATTGACCCTAACCCTTAATCACATTTGCTACAGCAATTCGTACATGTGATATATGAGGCATGCCTTGAAGTTTCATGTATTTTTCTGGTATCCTCTTATAGCAGACCTGTACATAAGATTCACATATCTAAGCAGATGTGGTCCAGTTGTGGACCCTGATCAACATGCTGTTTGGAAAAACAACAAATTGTTAATTATAAACCATCTCCACAGTCTAGTGCCCAATATGCTGTTAATAAATTCTCTCTTTTCATGTGCAAAGACTGAAGGTTATCCATTGTACAGATCCGAGATCTTATTCTTGAAAACCAGAAGGGCATTGTTCCAGCATTTTTCACCTTTTGGAACATAAGCCATTGGAAAGCATCTTATGTTCAAGATGCAAAGCAAATTTGTGTCAAAGGTTTGACACAGCTGGCCAGCTGTTCAACAGAGGCAACAGATACTGAATCCAATGAGACAATTGCCAAGACACTGCTCTGTCTGGCTAGAGGTCAGTTTGCTGTCCCCCTATGATTTCTTTTTATGGCCTCAATCATTGGAGGGCTTTTAGAAATCAAGATGATGCATTATAATGTGAATGATGTGGTCCACCACTTGGTTTCACAGCTGCTCTACTTTCAAGCAGGATGGTGCAGTTTCATGGATTTCTGCAACCAATCTTTTTCCTAAGGTGTCATTGACTTGCGGGTCTAGTGCAGAGTATAGTAGAAGAAGGTTGATGAAGGAGGGGAAGCTACAAATTCTATGTTATTAAACCAGGAAAGAATACCTTAGTTACTAGAGCTATCCTTCTTCTACAAGACCTGGTAAAGAAGCCTTGATTGCGTACTGGTGTAATGTTTGCAGGTAACCTAACATCACAGTTGGTTGAGGATGCTCTGGTTTCTCTAGAGAAACTGTTGAAATCAGGTGTTGATAATCAAGTTATTTTCAATACATTTCAGCAAAGTCATGGGCACATGAAGTTTCTTGTGCATGTAGTTCCGCATCTTCCAAGTATTACTGGAAGGAAAACCACCATCAACATTTTGTGGCAGCTGATAGCCCAGTACCAGCAGAGATCCATGCATGAAGTTGAGCTGGTTTCTGTCCTTTTGAGAGTGATTGGAGAGGTTATATGCAATGATAGGGAGGAGGAAGCAGAGCTGTTGAGCTGCTCCATCAAGTTGCTGAGAGTTTGTTTGTCACATCCAAGTGGCACAGCAGTCGTTCCAAGCACCAGCATCAAGATCCTTGTTGAAATTCTTCACCAAGAAGGACAGATTTCAGAAGCACTTTCACAAGACATTCTTGCACTCTTGGAGATCCTTGTTCTTAGGAGTGATGAACATGAAACTGCTATATATGAGGCTGGTGGAGCTGCAACTCTACTGAAGTTGGCTGGATCTAAGGTTGTTGCTTGTCGAGAGAAGATTGCTCAAAAACTCCAAGAGAATGGGGTTATGGGCACTGAAATTTCAGGAGCTGTTGATGTACTGAAGGTAGACAAGCTATAACTTTATTGTAGTCCCTCATGCATGTGGTTACAACTAAGAATGTATGAGGCACAGTGATGTCAGTAGTAGAGACCTAAGCTATCTCTCTAGAGCATGCAGTAGCCATAATTGTGTTGTTTAGTGATTGAAGCTGACACAGTGGTTACCTTCCAAGTGTTGGGGATTTTCCTCTGTAGTTTTATAGATATGTTTAGTGACTGGAGCTCTTTCTGTGAACATCATATTCTTCCTAGATGAGCACAGTACTAGACATTTCTTTTGCTTAGCATTTTCCTTTCCCAGAAAGGAAATCAGTGCAGGAGTGTTGTCTATCTGACTCCCTTCATTTTTCTTGATGAATTTGACTGAAATGTTTGGAGGATTGTCAAGCAACTCAAAATGTGATATTTTGTCTCTTTTCAGGGATTGCTGTTGGACCCTGAGAGCACAAAGTGCCAACGTGATGCAGTAGTTGCACTGGAGGCCTTGGCATTTACTCATGAAAACCCAGTCCTTGTGACAGATTCACTTCAGGGGGATGAAGTCCTTACCTTCATTGGTGCTCAATGGGACCCAGATTGCCGGAGGGCTGCTGTTGGCCTACTCAGTTTGGTGGCAAAAGATAATCCACAGATTGCTCTGAGGTCAGTAGAGTTGATAGCAGAGCTACTGCAATGTCAGGATGCCACTGCAGCACGGAGAGCTGCTGATGTACTTTTAAAATTTGCTGGAGCCAACCCACAAGTCTGCATTCAGATTGCAAAAGTGAATGTGCTTGAAGCTCTCCTCAACCTGCAACCTAGTGACATGGAGTACAGAGAGAAGCTGATATCCACTTTGATATTGTTTTGTCAAAGTGGGGGGGACGAGTATTCCCAGGTTTATAAGACCACCCTCTCTATTAATTCTTCACATCTCAATGCTGAACACATTTACCAAACAGGCAATGGAGATGTTAGCATAGTACACTCAACAGAGATTGTACAGGTACTAAAAGTCCTGTTGAGAGTTTTTAGAGCATCTCAGAGGCGCACCCACCAATTTGGTTGGAAAATTGAGCTCAAGTTCTTGGTTTGCAAGTCAGCCTGGGAACTCCATTCTGAATCACCTGACCCTTAGCCATAGTGTATGCTGAAGACTAGTTGCTTGTATCATTGTTGTGCCAAAGACATGCCAAATTCCTGTGTCTCTGGACCAACATGTGCTGACCCTAGACTGGTCATTGGCTGAGCCCTGAACTATCATTTTACCATCCTTCAGGATAGTATCAATGACTGGCTGTTTATGTATCCACACTGACCACTTAATTCGAATTAGGTCGCATCCTGAGAAAACTCCCTGTACTGTAACACATTAGGCTAGAGACAGTAGATCACCATATGATGATACCCAACAATAACAATTTAAATAGTTCATCAGGGATGCTTATCACCATTGATTTAATGCTTGTTGCAGAGCCCTACGCAGAAAGCTGTAATTGATGCCAGTGGCCACAAGATACTTCTGCAATGCCTTGAGGAGGAGACTCTGAAGCCACTAGCAGCAAAAGGTCTAGCAGAGCTTCTGAAGACAAAGGAAAACCAGCCAGCATTGATGGAGGCAGGATTTGTCAAATTTGCACTGAGTCAGATAGTTTTCTCTAGATTCTATGATGTCAATGTTGCACTGGCCTTGAGGACACTCAGTGAAAGCAGTGAAGGCTGTACATGTATGAAGAATGATCCTCACAGCTCACAAGCTTTGCTTCTACTCTTGGAACACTGCCCTGATCCTGAGGGTAAAAAAGCAGCTGCAATGGTGATCAATAGGCTCTTCAGTGAACTGGAAGACCGTACAGAAATCATCACAAATTGTGGATTGCTGATTAATCTGGTTGGTGAGCAGTACAAGGAGGTCTTAGAAGCACTTGAAGTTGTGACTAGGGAGTCCAGTGGCAAACTTTCTGCATATAAACAGAAAGTGCTTGATTCCCTTGTTCCCCTTCTCCAGAGCAACAGTGACATCAGCATCCAGGTCAGGAGCAGCTTCTTTCGCAATGAAGCATCAGAATGGCACTTTTCATGTTCTTCAATTCAGGAAGCAGATAAGGACAAGCAGAGTAACTTCACAAGAAAGAGATAAAGCCAGTCTAGTGGAACTGGAAAATAAAAGTGTCCGGAAGATTGTGGCTGCTTAGTTTGAGGGGTATTTTGTGCTGGCAAGGTGAGGGTACCCTTTGAATAGTACATAAATGTTGATGTGGATAGACAGGCTGTGGCCATGCTGTGCAGGATTTGGTGTTGCTCATCTTAGCGAACTTAAGTTGTGACATCATTACAGACAGTACTGACACAGAAAAGCAGTCTATCTGCTGGGCAATTGTGAACTCGGACATTCCTGGCATCCTGTATGAGATGGCTAACACATTGTCATCAAAGGGTCTGCGGAACATGATTGTCATCATACGGAACATTAGTCTTGCAGGTACCACATCTAGACAGAGTCATTTAGCAATAGTTTCTGCATCTTGTTGGAGAGGATGTAGAGGTGAGAGGGATCATCCCATCAGTAGGTGGTTTCCCATTTGAGATGAATATGTGATACACAGATTCTGGAAGAATCTCTGACAACCACAACCATAACCTTTGATTGTGGAATGATAATGTCCAGGGTCTGATGCCTGCAAAAAGCTTCTGGAAGATGATGGTGCTGCACATTTTCTGATCACAAAACTCTTGTGGGTACACCTACAACAGGAGAGGGAGTTTACAGATGTCATCACTTACTCAGTGATTGCACTTGAGAAGTTCGCAGAAGATGACCGTGGGAAAACTGTTATAGTAATGAATAAAGGTGTTGATGTCCTAGTCAACATCTTACAAAGAGAACCTGTGAACCCTGCGACACCTCTAAAAGCCAAGGTTTATGCCACCAAGATATTGGTAATCTCCTACTGAACTTGTACAGTTGACAGAGCAGTACATATCATCTTGTATCAGATTGTGGTTACAAGAATGAATTTCAGTTATTTAGGTTTTGTTTTATCTGAATAGTTCGTGATGTTGTACAATGTGACCTAGGTGATGCTGGCAGATGATGAATCATTGCAAAAGGCAGTCTGCAAAGCCTTATTTGAAGCTAAACCCCTCACTGGTCTCATGGATGTTTTGAAATCTGGCTATGAGGGTGCCTGCAAAGATCGAGCTGCAATGCTGATAAAGTACTTGGCGATGCATGGCCCCCCCCATGCACTCACATCAATTGTGCAAGCAGGGTGCATTGAGGTGTTATATGAAAATGAAAATCTGCGTGTAATCCTCTTAAACTTTTTTTCCATAGGTGCTCTCTAGAGGCATATAATGGGAGAGCTCATATTCTTTTGGTAGTTTTGAACTTGCTGTTTTTGAAATGGTTTTTGTCTATCCCAGAACTCAATCTGACAGAGCTGCTCTCACCTCCCAAATTGGCATCCCTCTCTTTTCACCTCTCTTCGTACCTAATCTTGTTCTCCCAAGATGTCCTCTTACTGCATTGCTGCTGGCAGGTGGTGAGAGATGCACTTGATTACATTTGCAACAGAAGCAGGGAGGCTGAGAACAGACGCAAAAAATTACAGAGGTCACAGAGTACAGGGTTTAAGTTGCCTCATCCAAGGTAGCAAGGCAACAATCTCATACTTTAGAAAACAAATTCATTAGCATGTCTAACCAAGACAAAAAAGAGAGTTTAAATTGATGAATGAGCCTATTTCTGTCATTCCATGCCTCCAAACAGTGTAACATATAAAGTAGAGACATCCTTGGCATTTTGTCTGCAAATCATGGTGCCTTGATTCTCTCATTCAGTCTGGAGCTAAACTTCCACATTTTCCTATTCTGCTGTGACATTGGTTCTGTGGTCTGTGACGAAGTCTTGCTTCTAAGTGAAAGAGTAAACTGTAACCAAGTGAAACTCATAAACATCTTCTGTTTTGGTTTTCAGTGGTTAAAACATACAGCTGGTGAGTCTGCTTGCATGTTCAGGCAAGCCAGTGCAAGGGATGCTTCTGGGTTGTCCCCATGAAGAGCCACCCAAAATGATTCAAGTCCACCAGAAATAATCGTTCAACCAGAAGACTTCTGAAGGTTGACATGCAGAAAGCTCAAGTGCTGACTGACCTCCGGGGACTGAAACCAATATATGGAGAACCCCACAACAATGTTTTCAGAAGCAGTTAGTACTCTTCTTGCTTCCTGCTCCTGCATAGTTATGTCTGGAAAAACTCTCAATCCATGAACAAGCTCAAAGAAGTCCATGCATCTAGTACAAAAAGGAATTTGGTAGTCTGGAGATTAACTGATCATCACTTGCCTCAGCAGTACTTGTATATTCAAGGAGAAAAGGTTTAGGACTTACAATCTTTGTGAATATTTGACATAATAGAATGCTCAATTGTGTTAATAGAATGGATAACTTCTAGGAGTAAGTCACTATAATCAGTAGCAAAGATATTTCATACAAAATGACCCTGTGAACATATCAATCCTCCCATTATATATCTTCCAGTGTGTGCATTCCCATGTGTTCTTCTAACAGCTTCCATAGAATATGTTAGGGCTTGTCATAAATACCAAGGGATAAATTGAGCTTGTTTTATTCAACCTCTCTGATTGCACCTGGTTCAACAATTGGGATGAAGACTATTGCATCCCAAATGAAACTGGTGCAGTCATGGGGGGCTGGGTCATTCAAAGCCCTTTATCACCACACCAATTTTTCAAAATGACTATGATTTTTTTTGGTTTTTTGAAATAACTGGAATTAATTATTCTTTGATTCTAATTTTTTAACCCTGCAAAACTGATGGTTCTCTAATTTGACATATTCAAAAAACATATTTAAAATTTACGAGGATTAATTCAAATTGAGGTTTAGGGTGGCAACTTGAGGAGATTTTATAAAGGAGTTCTATAGATGGTTGGACATTTGAACATGAAGGAATTATGATCCAGGAAAACAGGAAGTAATTTTGATATATGTATGGAGAAGCTCATGTCAAAGTTAGAAAATAGTTTTGATGGAGAAGAACATTGATACTACAATGTAATTTTGTTTCATGTATTCTTTTTTTACCCAATATGATATCAACTGAATTTGTTTTCAAATCACTACAGAAGTAATAATTGTGCATATGTATATTTTGTAATGCATTTTTTGTTGAATTTTACCTCTAATTATTGTAGTTATTATTAAGCAAACTTTGTATGTTTGAAAATAACATTTTGAATACAAAATTCCAAAATAAAACAATGTTAAAATATTAGTATTTACCATTTGGTGACCATCCCTAATAATGAATTTGGTGTAAAAAGTGCAAGTTTTTATGAATTGTATTTATTTGGTTTCTTTTGTGAAAAGCACAAAAAGGTTATTATGAAATTTTTTAAAAATTTTCTTTGGTTTTATTGATTCAAAATTGGTAAAAAAATTGTTTAGATTTAGATCTAAGCAAAAGAACTATTATAATGAGTTAAATTTATGGCAAAAAAAATTTCCAACTAAGAGTGGTAGAATGGCAACACACATGAATTGTATGGTGACTCAAAGTCTGCAAAGACAAGTAGATCAAATCGCAATTCCACGAAATGAAGAAAAAAATGTAATAGAAGAAAATTGTTATTGTTGAATGATCCAACAAAATTTCACACTCTAGAAAGAATATAGTATACCATGTCAAGAATACACAAGACAAAAAAATGAATTGCAAGGTCTAGGACATTGTTTGCATTAGTTATGGAACCTTGGGAAGCATTTATTAGTAGAGTGATGAAGCGACCCAATATTTGAAGGAAGCTATCAATGAGGGTTGTATTTCTAGATGTTGAACTAGAAGGATGGGGAAACAATCCAAATAGGGTTACCCCTACATATTTGCAACAAAAAATACAAGAAATAACAAAAATGAATCTATCATCCCAAAAACATGGTAATTTGTACAAATCTGAAGAAATATTACATGTCCATGAAGAAGTATAGGAAGGGTTGGAGATAAGATCCACATACAAAAGTTTTGATTGGTAATCTATTTCACCTCAGTACCTTCAACCCCATGAGGAGTGGGATGAAGACCTAGACAATGTTGAGGTTGAATAAGCAATACCATAATATGTCAAAACTACACTTTAAACAAAAGATATGGAATAGCAAACTTTTGCAATTAAAACAATTTACTAATCAAGGAAGAAAAATAGAGTTGAACTCAACACTTCACGAATAATAGTAATCCATACAAAAATGAAGATAACATCTAATGCCAATGTCTTGCAAACCAATGAATTTAAGGTAAGGCAAAGTCAGCAAAATGTATTTCTATTTGAAGAATGCGCATGGAGTAGATCTAACTAAGGTGCAGATCAAAACCCAAACCTCACCCAATTGCTATAGTTTTTACAAACATGAAGGCCATGCTTCTATAGATTGTCTTTTCATTAAGAAAGATGTATAGGATGATCAATGATCAATCACTTCCAAACCAAAGTGCAAATGAAATGGAACTTGAAGGAAGAACATAATCAAATGATCATACAATGAAACATTACGAATCCAATATAATCACAAAATTACAAATAAACATATCACCTTGTAGAAATGTGTGAAGTAAATGAGCGAGGTAGCTAGGTAAAGTGGTTGAATAGGGTAGGTAGATGGGTGCAAAAAAATTCGATTGTTAAAAGGTGGGCAAAATAACGTTTTATTCAACCTCCCTTATTGCACTTGGTTCAACAATTGGGATGAAGATTATTTCATCCCAAATGGAACTCGTGCAATCATGGGGGATGGGTCATTCAAGCCCATTATCACCACACCAATTTTTCAAAATGATTATGATTTTTTTTGGGTTTTTGAAATAACTGGAATTAATTTTTTTTTATTCTAATTTTTTAACTCTACAAAATTGATGGTTCTCTAATTTGACATATTCAAAAAACCAAAACTAACACTCCTTTATATATAAACTAAATAACCCCCAAACATTTGACATGAACCAAAATTAGATGGGTACCAAGTTGGAACCCTAATATTAATAATGAAACAATACCAACTTGGTACCAATACCTTTTTGGTGGGGGGCTTAAAGTATTATGAACCTCATATGAGGGCTACATCAATCCCAATATCATGAGTCCTTCCATCACACCAGCCAAAAATCACCCTTGGACCTTAATACCAGGACCAACCTTGTATATATGAAAGTTTTTAAAAGTTCCAATAAGCACCAATTATACAAATTACTACCACATCAAGGTAAAATTTCCCATCATTGAACACATACCTACATTGAATATTTATCAATATTTTACTCATTCCTTAAGCAAAGTGAATGACTTTTGTGTCATTGAAAGTGCAAACTAAAGGGTTACAAATGTTCTTTGAGTGTCCAAAGTAAAGGAGCAATGCAAAGAACACCAAAAAAGGATGAATGATAGTTTTGTTTCAAATTTTTTGAATAAATAACTCCAGACCTCTTTTAGTTCCAACTTCATATCTTTCTCATTTTTACTTTGCTTTTAGTGATTAAAAACCTAATGGGTGCGCTAACTAGGGGTTTACAAAACTTTTTTACATTCCGGAAACAAAGATGTAATAACAAAATATTTTAAGCTCGAAATCCTAATCTATTTTAATTCACCCATCATTGAATGCGAAAGACCCTTACACCAAATACCACATAACTTCCACATTCTTTTACCAAATTGAATTTAAAGAAACTTTGCAAAGTTTTTGCAATCTACTCAATCACAACACATAGTATGGAAACAAATGTTAAAGGAATAAAAAATTCAAACTCATTACAACTTATGTAAACAAATGTTGTAAAATGTTCTTCAAAATGTATTATAAACACTATAAGAAATTTTCATATTTTCAACTACAGTTTACAATTAATTTTTAATTGCAAATGACATTTGCAACTAAAATGACTTGTAGTTGCATTGGAAAGTTGCATACGACATTAGTTGTAAATGATGATGTCATGATGATGTCATCACATAGAAAATGGATGGAATATGTATTTGAGTTAACTATATTCCATTTGTTGACTATATAACACATGCAATTATCATGCAACTATCATGCAACTAGTGACCAATTTATAATGACCAATATCATGTTGCCACATGGCATATTCAAAGAATATTAAATAAATCAATTTTTTTTTATTTCAATCATTTATTTTTAAGGTCTTTGATTCATACAAGTGGACAAATAATTTTATGTCACATGGCAACATTTATGACTTTTGAAACATTTAAATTAAAAATAAGTGGGTAGGTAAGGAAGTCTAAAATGGGTAGGTAAGGAAGTAGGTAATTAAGTTAAGTATGTAGGTAGGTAAATCTTAGGAAATTTTTGAATTTGTTTTAATTTATTTTGGATTTAAATAAATTAGGGTTAACCTTCTTCAATTGGTTCATCCCATTTGGCAAATCTAATGTATTGTAATGTTTACAATGCATCTACCTATATAGTTGATACACTTGAAAGGAAAGCTAAACAATCATATATATTAATTCACTAAGTCCGTCTATCTAATTGTGACAGTTATAACAGTTATAAATTGACAAAAAAAAAATCAGTAGTGATCTAATATTGTGCGCTGGATATCTCCTGGCCATCCAAATCAATGAGATCTGACGGTGTAGATCTTTGGAATTCTTTTGCTGATCGAACTGTAACTATTGTGTAAAAGAACTTAACCTGACCTTAGAGGTTCATTAACTACACCTGGGTCTTGGTACGTTTAGGGTTTGGCGCTCCTTTTAGAGTTTAGGTTTAAGTCTCAGTGGTTGTACATGACAATTTCTTTTGCGTCTGTTTTTTTTTTCCCTTCCAGGATTTGGTTTGCAATTTCTACATCTGTGGCTATCCCCAGATCGTAGTAACGACGTAATGCGGCATCAAGATGGTGCTCTCTCAGAAGGAGGCTGATGTGCAGATGATGTTGGTTGCCGATGTTCATCTCGGCACCAAGAATTGTGACTTCCAGATGGAACGATATGTCTAGAAGCTGAAATGGCAGAATGTCGTTGACCTTTGGGGTTTCAGGGGTCGTCATCAGGGGTCATTGTTGCTTCAGTGCCGTGCTGTGCCTTACAGGCACGGGTTACCTTAGTATGGGATAATAAATCTAATTGCAACTTAGTTACAAATAGTTTGCAACTATAGTATGACTAGATTTTTTATCCCATACAATTTGGTTTTCCTTTTCAATTGTGTCAACTCAATCATTAACTAATTAATTCAATAATTAATTAACTAATTCACTAATTTCCTATATACCTACAACCTATTTACTTACTATTTATCTATTATTTACCTACTTATTTACTAATTACCTAATTACCTAATTACCTACCAATAATAAATAGGTCATAATGGTATCAAAGATTAATTAAAAGTTACAATTAACTAATTAATTAATCAATAGTAAACCTCCATCAATAATTAATATTCATAAATCAATTCATTTCAATGATCAAACATTAATTCATAGTTATATAATAATTAATAAAATATGAAAACTAGATAAATAATTAATCAAATTTTACATTTTAAATTAATTAATTAATAATTGATTAATTAACTAGTTATAGTAAACTTATTCATATTTAATTAATGAAAATGAAATTTTATCTAATTAATAATCAAATTTTATTTTTAAAAATATTTAATATCAACCTATTCAAAGCTAGTTTTGGTTTGCTAATTACAATTATTTGAATAATAAATTTCAATTAGTTATTATCTAATTTATATTAAATGGATAATTATTTAATATTAATACGTTTAAATTTTAATAATATTTAATCCTCAATTATTGCATAAACTAGTTATTTAATTGATATACAATTACTGAATAGATATTAATAATTCTGATTTATTTAATATGTAATACCAATCAATTAATAACTAGTTTTAATTTATTAAGCAGTATTTAATTTTAATGACTAAATAATTAATTGATACATACAATTTATTTAATATGTAACATCAATCGATTAATAACTAGTTTTAATTATAGAGTAATATTTAATTTTAATGATGAAAAAATAATAATAATTGTAATTTTAATTAATAGTTTTATTTTATTAAGTAGTATTTAATTTTAATGGATAACTAAATAATAAATAATAATAATTTGTTTTTATAGGTAATATCAATCAATTCATAACTACTTTCATTTTATCAAAAAGTAATTAATCTTAATGATTAACTATATAATCAAAGATAATATTTATTTAATATGAAATATTAATCAATTAATAAGTATTTTTCTTTTATTAAGTAGTATTTAGGCTTAATGAATAACTAGATAATTAATTAATCATAATTAATATTAAATGAATAAATAATGAATATTGACACTTAAAACTTTAAGTAGTATTTACTTCTGAATTATGTAATAAAATACTTAAATATTCACTATTTAATTATTTAATAAACATTTAATAAATAATTAGAATTTATTGATGATAAAATTTAAAATTTTAAATATTAATATTAATATTCTGAATTTTACTAATATTTAATTCCGAGTTTTTATAATACATTTATTTATATTTATTATTATTAAATAAATAATTTTTCACTATTAATTAATTACTTCATAATTACTGATTATATATATATATATATATATAAACCTAAATCATTTTTTTACACGTATAATATAGCTTTAATGTATTTTTTTCACAAAAACTTTATAGTAAACCCTACAAATATGTTGATAACATTCATAATAAATACATATTATAATATAAATAGACTTTGTAAATTGTGCAACCCCAAATATGTATGTTTATCATGCCCATAGTACACATTGTACATCAATTTGTGACAAAAGTTTGGTTACACATCCAACTAATGGGTCATGGGGGCTTATTCATAAATGAATATAATCCTATAAACATTCACGTAGGAAGATGAAAAATATAATAGTTGCACATTAGTCGTAATACAGTTGCAAATCCTTTCCAAATTTGGTGAAGTTGGTAAATAGTTGCAAAAGTAATTGTAGATGACACATAGTTGCATGTAGTCACAAATAGGATTGTTGCATATCCCCACATTTCTTTTAATGAAAATACTAAGAAGCAAAATTCAACAAATCGACATTGCACAATGAATTTGGTACTTATGTCTAAATGTGACCCTCATATTGATATCATATGTACATGTGTAGAAAATCTATCATCATCATTTTTTGTTTTCAACATGATATCAAGTCAAATTTTCTAATTTTTTAATTTATCAAAGTGAATTTCAAAAAATAAATAATTATTCTCCATTGAAGTGTTGAACCTAAAACGCTACTTACTACTATGGTAGTACCAAGTTAGTATGAATTATTTTTTAAATCCCATATTCGTACCAAGTTGGTATGAATTATTTTTTAAAAATCCAATACTAGTATTAAGTTGCTATGAATAATTTTGTACAACCCAATGCTTGATTGAAGTTAGTATGCATTTTTTTCACAAACCATGTGTAGGTTTTTTTTTCCAAATTTTGTTTGTCAAATGTTGATGGCCATTTTAAAAACAAAGTCAATTCTAAAAATAAAAAAGTCGAAATGTGGTCAATAATTGCCCCAAGATTTTAAAATATGTTGGAATATGGCAAAAAAATTTCATTTTTTTCAAAAAATGGCCACTATTTTCAATAAATCAAGAGAATAAACAACAACCTATTTTAATTTCATTTCGAACTAACCTTGTTTATTTAAACAAAAAAAAGGGTTATAGTATTAGTGTATTAATAGAGTGTTGAATAGGCTTGTGTGTATGTGAAGAAAAATGTTATGGCCAATGAAATTGTTGGATTTGGTAGTTTGAAATATTTTCCATCTCCATTTACACTTAAAGGCTTATTGTGCTCCAAATCTTCCTCCATCATGTTTACCTCCATGCTTGTTCACTCACTTGCTTATTCCATTTATCATGTTTTATTTTCATCACTATTTTGCTTTGGCTTTCCTTTCCTTTTTGGGATTCATGCTTGAATAATTGGATATACAACAGTGAATGAGTGAATGGGGGCCACTTGTGGTTGTTGTAGGCTTGTTGGAAAACTCACCACTAGTTAATCTAACCTTTGCTAGAACTATAACTTATGCTTATACAATTATCATCAACTATGATGAGTTTGATTTGCACTTTATTCAATACAAGATATGGGTTTTGTTGATTATCAATAGTAATCTTGGCCTATTGAAAGTTGAAAAAGAAAAACTTCAAAAGAAGTTGGTTTTAAGCATTGTAGTTGCAAAGGGAAGGGGGAGAGAAAGTGGGAATGTGTGTGTGTGTGTGTATGTGTGAAAGAATTTTATTCCATTGATTGTTGGGTACACAATAGTAGGTAGGTAGGCAGGTAACAACACTAAGGTTTAGGGTTTTAGCAATGCCCCAAGGGAGAAATAAAAGGTTTATGGTTTTGGGTTTAAGTTTTTTTCTATATTCAAGTTTTATAATTGGAGCCTTCAAGATCCAAAAGGATCAATTCATAGTATGGTCAAAGCAAAGCAAAGCAAACATGGGCATGATAAGGTGAAGCAAAGTAGACAAGGCAAGCAAATAAGGTTTTTGAATAGCCGCACATGCACACGAGTAGTGGGGAATCTACAGTTGGGTTCATTTGTTATTCCCACCCATTCTTTGAGATTTTGTGAGTTTGTTTCCATATGTCCCTTCCTAATTTTTTCGTTTTAGTTGTAAGTATTTTTCTTTTAAGGCAAGTTTTAAAATTTGAAGGGGATTAATGGGGGTTTTTCAAGTTCATGGGGTTTAGGGTCTCAGTTTTAAACTAGATATGTTAGGTCAGGGATAGACATGGCAAATCTTGTGGGTTTTTTGTCCCCACAACATCATCAAGCATCCTAGCCTTCTCACCAAGCACCTGATGGAGAGCTAGTAGTTTGTTTTACCCCTATGTCTAATTTTGTTCCAACTTCCATCCATTTGCCCATCATTCCCATCCCTCCTAGTTTACTTTGGTCAATCCCTTCATCCTCTCCTAGTTTATGGGCCCTCTTTTTATCTCACCCACCACACCTATTAAGAATTTTTAAAATATTCATTGTATGGTCTTCTTGTCTATGACCTAACATTTTTTGTCTGTCTTGTGGTTATTTATTTAATGCACAGGGGTTTAACATAACACCAACTTTCAAGCACCACTCATAAATAGTCATCTATTTCAAGGGAAATGTTACCCTCGACTTTACTATGTTTTCTTCCTTTTTCAGCATGGACATGGTTTACATCCATAAACATCATTGATGCTTTCCATTTGGGTTTACCTTGTCCTCATTCATATCGTCATATTCCATATGTTCTTCAAATTGATGTTCAATAGGCTTTGTATATCCTTTTATCTCAATTAACATGTGATCCTTTCAATATTGCAACTTGGCAAGTTTTTGTTATTCCATTTTTGGTGTTTGTCCTTTCCATCCCATGAGAAAGGCCACCAAGATATTTGCGCTTATTTGTGTCAATACATGGGTGGTGATAGGGAGACATTACAAGAGGAACACACGATTAGAACACTTGCTTTGGTGCAAATGCAATAACATGAACCACACCCGTTCCTTTGGGATTGATTTTTGGACTATTTTATTTTTAAAATATTCTACAAATTTTATTTTTAAAATCTTTAAAAATCATGATAAATTTTTAAATAATATTTTGATAAGCATTACATTAAAAATTTGTCAAAATATGTCATTTAAAAAAAAGTTATTAAATATGTCTTTTAACTGCTTAAAAACACTAATTATAATGTTTTATTAGTGTTTTTTTTTTCTTTTATTCATTTGATTAATTTCAAATTTATTCACAAGTTTTCATGATATATTATGAACGTTATCATATAAGTAAATCCTACAATTTTAACATGGAATTAAATTACATTTTCAATAACATGGAACATTAAGCACTAGTTACATTTGTTGTGGTACGTGTTACCATGATTGTATCCTTTTAGCTTTTCACAAATGTTTGGAATCAATTCCAAATCTTACATCACTTCCATTAGCACAATTATACTACGCATGAGCCTTTGCTCATGTAGGGGAATACATTCGAACAATACGTGCATTAGCTCCAAACACACTTGCAACTCCATTTAATGAAACCACGAGAGCCCTTCGGCTTTTCCATCCACTTATTTGAGGTTGATTTCCCCCCTTTTGTCAATGATTTCCATCTTGAAACAAAGATTATTTTAGATCAAAAGGCATTTATTTTCACATTTTTTTTTCTAATGACCTTTTAGGTATGGTGTATGAACTTTTACGAAACTATTTTGTCCCAAATGATTTTGTGAATGGCTTCAACTTTTTTTTCCATGTATGTAGGCATGTTCCACTTTTAATATTGCATTTTTTTTTTGTATTTTAACTTCTAGCATTGGGGAAGCAATCTATAAACATAAATCCCATTACAATAAGGGAGGTGATCCATATCACCTAGTTGCCCACACATGGGTTTTTTAATTTAGGGATACCTTCAACGAATAATTTAGTCCTCATTACTTTGGTGTAATGACTCGTGGTGGGTGTGAAATAGCGGTTCATGGTGTTCAAGTGATGTTAGATTTGCACCTAGATTAGGTGGTGCTACATGTGGATGTCTGTAATGCCTTCAATTCAACATCATGTGCAGTGAACCATTTTTTCCAAGAATTATAATCTTCGCTTGATTCATTAAATCAACTTTTCCCATTTGTTTGATGATTCTATGCATGCCCATCCCCACTATATTTTTTTCAGGCTTCCCAACATGGGGATTTCATAATCATTTTATTGGAATCAAGTACATGACAAGGGGACCCATTGGGAAGAGCATTTGTTTTGACTCATTTTTGTGCTCTTTAGCTTATAGTAACAACCCACCCTACTGTGTTTTCCCTTCATTGGTAGATGATACGCATATAATAGGTCTTGCATCAGATGTAATTTTTGTTTTTTTACAAGTACAGTAGGAGTTTTTAACATTAGGGCTCTTAGTGCAATTAGTGAAATGTGTAATTTGGTCTCCATAGGGGTTGGACCATTTTATATCATTTCTTCTTGGTTTTCTTACTCCCGATTTAAATTTTCATATTTTGGGCGCACCAATGGGATCCAAATCATTTATTGAATCATTTGTAGCTAAGGTTTTTCATGAAGATCTTGGGATAATATCTAGTCTTCATATGCTTGTAGATCCTTAAATGACTTTTGTGATGCTTTTATTGTGCTATGCCTAACACCCTGGCTATTTGTTTCGTACAATGTTTCCATCTCTAGGTATTTTGTAGCATTACACTAGATTTGATGCTTATACCATAACTATGTTGGAGAAGATAGTTTGTGTAGGATCTTTTGATGGCTTTATTGATCAATTAACTCATCATTAAACCACTCTTCTTGATTCTTTGGGCAAGTTTGGCCTCCCTGTTATAGTTCAAACTATTGCCTTTGTAGTCTTGGGATGTTGGGCATTAATCGCTTATGCATTTGTCACTTGTTCCTAGTAAGATGATCACCTTATTCTTCTGGATGCAATAACACATGTTGAGATTAACATTTTCTTGTTCTAGATGGCACTATGAGATATGTGAGCCCTATTACCCCAAGTTGTCCACTTTCAAATCACACCTTTTAAGAGTTTAGTGGTTTAATCTTACCCCTAGTTGTAGGTTTTTTTGGCGGATCATCTACATGAATAGGAGTTTACTTCATTTCTAGTATATGTTCCTTTAGATATCATGTGAACATGTTTTTGCTCATGTGCAAGTCTAGGGGCAAATGTTTGATTATTAATTCTTTCTACCACATTTGCATTTTGTTTATCTTCGGGCCACTTCCTTACAACATTATGTACTTGTCTTGGTTTGCCACATCCTATAATTGCCCATCTTTCACAGTGTTACTGTGGTCATACCATTAATGATCTAAGTACCCATTTACTTTGATGCCTTTACATGAATCAACGTACTGTAGCCCATGATACATTTTGAAATACTATCACAACTATTGCTTTGGAAAGTGGAATATATATTTAGAAGGAGGTCTTCCACCTTTTCTCTCACCACACTTGATGATGAGTGGATATCCTTATAATTAAAAATGGCTTTTGGACCTATATGGACATTGTCATTGTTAACCCAATTCGCACAAATATGGTGCAACGATAATGGTTGCTCATGAGAAAACACGATCATATGTTTAGTGAGCATTAAGCAATCACTTCATTCTCATTGCTATTGAAACATATGGGTGTTTTCATTTTCATTTTGATTCATTTTTAACCACTTGTGCACAAACCATTATCATACCTCATTAACGATCTTCTTTAATGCTCTCGATGCTTGTTTCTTATTAGTAACAATGTGTGTCCATAGCCTTGTAACATGTGCAAGCCATAATGATTATTCAGCAAATTGCTACACTTGGTCAAAGTTCTTTATCTCTTCCACACATCGCAGCTAATGCATCTCCTTCAGCAGTTGATTTGAAACAAATGACAATTCTTTCGTTTTAAGTTTTCTTTGTTATTGTTAATCGTCATTTCATAGGCATGAGTCCTCTTTGCATAAGGTCTTTATCTAATTTTTGTTGATTGTTTGCTTTTTTTTTTTCTTCGGTTTGTGTTTACTTATATTCTCATTTGCCTTTTACTTTTTCATGAATGGGTTTCCATCCTTGATTTTGATTTACAGAGTTTTTCTTTATTCCTTCTTTGAATGAACTAACAGGTAAAACATGCAATAGGGTATGGTAGGTTTGTGAAAATTTTAGAGGATCAATGGAAATGATAGAAGGGGACCATCATTTTCAATGTTCAGCAGATTAAAGTTGCATGTAAGCGTGAAGATTTGTTTTTCAGGCCAATGAGATTGCTAGATTTGGTGGTCTGAATTTCTTTTGCTTAGTCATCTTGAGTGAAGTATCCATTCAATTTGTACTGTGGCTATTTACAGAAAGAGTTTTTGCGCGCTTTCTTTTTTAAAAGCCAAGATGCAAAAATTCGCCCCCAAAAAACAAAACAAAAAATAAAAAAATGCTGATTCCAGTCCCAGTACGAGCCGCTGAGTTCAAAAGTCGCCCAGCACTGGTATGTACTAGAGATGAGAGAACAGAAAACTTAGAGTCCAAGAAATGAAATGAGAGACTGGGAAGAGGCCGACAACAAAAAGTTGCCCTTTTTCTCGGAAGACCCCAAACTGTGCCGACGGACGACCGACACTTTCGTTCGTCCTTTGTTTTTTTTCCTTCGCACGTGATGTTCATGTGTGTTCTTCTTGCTCGCTTGCTTGCGTGCTTCTCGAACGTCCCCTCGAGCGTCTCTCTTCTGTCGGTCACAGTTTAATCACCTTCCACTAAAGGCAAAATCAGCTAGCAAACAAATCCTGGAAGAAGATCGGAGAAATGGGCAAAGAAAAGGCAAAAAAAATCGTCTTTGATCTCTTGATCTAGAATTAGTGCCTGGAGAGATGACGAAAGCATATGTGTGTTTGTGAGTGTGTGTGGAAGAGCTTTTCTTCGATGGTGGATCTTCGACTTGGAAAATGACGAGTTGAAGAGTAGGATATCTTCGTGGTGTTGATCTAGGAGAAGCTCCAATGAAGAAGAAAGGGATCAGAAGTTTATTCGGGTAACCGAAGTGACGACTTTTATAAGTGCTGCAGGCTGTGAACTTTCTCGAAGTTTTCTTCTTCTTCTAGTAATCCTTTTGCTGGATGCTTCCATTTCTAGAGCTCGAGTAGAGCCTGGAGTACTCCCATTGTCTTTCATGAGTCTTTTTTTGGGGTCTCGGGAGTTGGATTTTCAATTTTGAGCTACAGAAATCCCCTTCAAAAAATCTTCGGTGCTAACACTTGGTGAGGACTTTCCTCTGTGCAGAAAGTAGTGCTCCACTTATGAGTGGACTCAAATTGGGACTCAAACTTGCTCCATGGAATCACATGTTGAAGAAGAAGAAGAGGATGCAATTTTACTGTCAAAACCCGAATGTCATGGCAGACTTGATATTGAAATACTGATTCCATTCTTGTCTCATATACAAGCTTCAAGATCATGTTTGTCATTCAATGCTTACAACTTTGGTGACGGCAACAACACCGGTGCATCATCTTCTGCATCATCATCATCCTCGGCATCATCCCTAAGTCTTAGAGGTGTTTCTGAGCACTTGGAGGTTTCAAATTTGGCGAAAGACGATCTTGAGCTGATCTACTTTGCCATCTGTGCCAACCCGGATGTGAATTCTTCAACAACCCTAAATGACCTCAATGCTGCTACGACAACATCATCACAAGCAGTTCGCATTGAAGTGTTGAAAAGCTCGCACAACAATCAACTCCTTACAGACGTGACAGTCATCCATGTGAGTATATATTCCCACACCATATAACATCAAGCTTCTTCTATCTTGTTCAAGAAGGTGGGGGATGTGGACACACATCTCTTGCATTCAATGGTAACTAAGCTCCAAGCTGAAGATCTGCCTTTGAAATTCATGTTAGGTTTTAGCTCTCTCTCTCTAGCTTTCTTCTCCATTCTTGTACAGAAGAACACTACAAAAGAGATTGTCATATCCCTTGACATCATCGTCATTTTCATGTGTTTTTGTGTGTGTGATTCCTTTGTTGTAGGGATCGAGCATGTCTGATGTACGACAGTTGGCTGATTTGTTGCGTAAACGCACAACACCAGAAAAATCTTCTTTTGGGCTTCCATTGGCGTATGGTACAAGAGCTCATCTTTGGCATATCACAAATCATGGTGCTGAGCTACTTGGGAGAGCAATATCTGATGATACTACCTTGCATGCATTGGATCTTTGTAGCTGTTGTGTAGGGACAAAGAGGGGGCTGGAGATCTTGCTGCAGCCTTTCACAACAAATGAAGCTGGACAGCAACCAAACAGCTCCTCCATCAGCAGTCCTTTCGTAAGCTGGAATGATTTCAGTGCTAGTGGTTGTATGCCAGCAACGAAACGATTCTCACAACAGACCAACTCAATTGCTTCCCTTTATCAAATCCTTGAAGGGTCAGTGTCTTCTCCGGAATTATCAGGTAGTGCAGGTCTATTGTCAGCAAGTATAATTGGCATTCTGATTTCTTTGAGAGAAACCCACACTCTACAACAGCTTGAGGTGCAGTGCTGTCCCAGCATCAAAGGGAATGAGGTTCTTGGGACAATCTTTGATCTGTTGCAAGTCAACATATCAATGGAGAAAATCAGCTTCAATGGAACAGCTTTGGAGCAAGGTGGCAGTGAAAAACACTTGATTCAGTCTGTGTTGTTGGATCAGGCTGCTAAGAAACAACCACCATTGGAAGAAGGACAAGAAGTTAGTAATATTGGACCAATGTCAAGAAGAGTGTCTTTGTCTATTCCTCCACTCAAAGCGGGCAAGTCATATCCTCACTTGTGAGACATCTTCATTTGTCAATTGATTGATTAATTGGAGTACCAGAGAAAGGTGGAATAATTTTTGTCTGCAATTTGTTGCACTGATAGAGAGACATGAGAGAATGATTGAAGAATCTGTTGTCAATGGATTTGTTCAGGTTGTTCTTCAAGTTGTATTGGAAGTGGAGTGTGTATAGACAAAGGCAAAAGTGTAAGCTGTGGGAATGGCCATCAAAAGCAAAAGTGCAAACCATGGGAGTGGACAAAGACAAAAGTGCAAGCCATGGGAATGGGCAAACGCCAAAGGTTGAGGAAAGAAATTAACCAGGAAGAAGATGGCATTGGTAAGTGCCTTTTGAAGAGTTTTGGCTCTGTTAGGTGACAATGGTTCTTCTCAAGGGTTTTTTTCCGAGAGGAGTTTCTGGACTTGCTGATCTCTTGAGTCTATTACTGAAACTTTGGTGGTGGTTTTTCTAGATTGTGATGTGGAGGCATTGTCAATTGCTGTTGTGAATGTGGAACCCATCACCACCATTGCTCCACGGCCAGCCAAAGTTGATCCAATTGAGCCTGGTATATAAATCAATCTATCACCTCAATGTTTTTGCTACAAGCTCTGAATTCACCCCCACCTCTTCCCACCTTCCCAGCTGCCAGCCACACTGTTCTTTTGCAATTTTTTTGGCCCTCCAAAAATCTACGGACATGGCAGAGTGAGACCTGTTTGTTTGTTCTTCATTCAGGGAGCATAGAGGAGTGCATGTTGTGCAGAGACTCAACACCCGAGGATAATTTGTTTCTCACCAGCTGCAGACATCAATTTTGTTTCAACTGCATCAAAGAATGTGTGGGTGTTATCATCCAGGCACAGATGGCAACCAGAAACCTGAATTTTTCCAGTCTTGCTGCTTGCCCTCACTGTCCAATTACCAGGTTGGATCCTTTGAGTGCAATTGCATGTGTGACAGAAGAAGTACTCATTGAAATTCTCATTCCTCAATTTTGCAAGCCACTGACCAAGCATAAGAGTGGCACAGACCCTAAACCCTTTCACCTGACATTGTGAAGATCTTTTTTCTTATCACCCTGCTTTGTGTTTTTGGGGTTGGTGGTTAGTTGCCAGAGTGAGCTGAGTAGGAGTGAGTTGATGAAGCTCCTTGGGCAAAAAACGGTGCAAGCATATGAAAGATGGCTGCTGTCAGCTTATGAAAGGCTGTTTGGGTCTCTCATACAACAAAGATCAGAAAATCCATCACTACTCAATCTTTGTTCCAGTGCAATATGTGATCCTACAAACCCAACAACGGTTCTTTCCACCAGTTTTCAAGATCTCTTTCCACTGAAAGGTATATGATGACTCAAGTCACTCTTCAAGCTTTGTTGATGGACTTGTTCTGAACTCTGCAATATTTCTGGCCTCAATTTCCTTCCTTGAATGAGGTTTATGTTGTTGTTTTCTGCTTCATGTTGTTTTGTCAAAGCTCTTGAGGCAATATCACGATTGATAAGAAATCATGAATCTCCCTTTGCTCAATTTGTGCAGAAAAGAAGGAAGGGAGTAAGGTATTTTTGTGCACATCTTGTGATGCTGCATGGTGTGCCTTCTGTGGAGGTCAGTTGCCAGTGATCCAGGAGGAGCATACAGGCAGTGGCAACAACAATGACAACAGAATGCATGCAGATTGTTCTGGACAAGAGAAGTTTCTACTATTCAAATGCATGGTTGAGCTTAAAGATGCATGTCAAATCTACACTCAGGGGAGCTGCCAAATGGTTTGACAAACAAAAATCTCTGCTGTCCAGCCTATTTGGATTTGCTCAGCTTAGATGTGGTGTGCAAAAAAGCTGTGGGTTGACTACAAAAACAGTTTCAATTGGAACTTCATGGCTGCATTATGATTGCAGGTGATGAATCCAGAGCACACAACATCACAGAAGAGAAATAGAATCAGCATCTGGGCAGATGGCACAGGTACTTTTCTTAGAGCAAAGGCTCTCTTCTTGAGCTTCTTCAATTCATTGTCTCTAAACCTCTCATTTCCTCCTCCAAGCATTATAGATGAAAGTTCAAAAAATAAACTTTTGAAACTTTTGTGCAGGTTATGGAGGTGATTACAATGAGAACAAAATACGGACAGAATTCATGCAAGCAGAAGCCAAAAGAAAAGAAGCAGAAGTTGATTCAAAGGTTGCAAGTGCATTCCAGTTTCTGACATGTATACTGAACAACAGTCATCATCACACAGGAGGTGGCAAAATAGGGGATGAAGAAGAAGAAACATCATGCTGTTCCCCAATTACAACTGCAACTTATGTGCTTCTTTTTGGGTGGGGAAATACTCTGCAACAATTGCTCCTGCAGCTTGTCACCAATGACTCAATGCTCGACATATCTGAGAGAAGCAACCTTTACTTCAAAATGGTGGAATTATTGAAAGCCATCACAACACACAAAGAGCTTTTTCTTGTATTAGCAGCAGGGTACAACACCACCACCACTACAACATCCCTAAAAACGGTTGCAAAGGAGGCATTGCAACATGATCAGGTCATCTTGCAGAGAAGGACAAGCAGCAAATCCTTGGATAAGGTGCTGAATGAAGATGACAATGCTTTTGTTGTTGTGAACAAGGATTCTACTCTCATCAAGAAGATGGAGAACATATACACACAAGCTAAGGTTAGCTGCAAAAGCCCTAAAAATATTCCTTTTGGGTCATGGTGCACTTTCACAACACAGATCTTGCATATGGAAAATTCAAAAAATGCATTATTCTTCCTTCTATACACACTTCCAACAAAGATCTTGCATATGAAAAAATCTGAAAACCATTGTAATTTCTTTGATGTGCATTTTCAACACAGATGTTGCATATACTCTTTTCCTTCTCATCATCTTCTTTTTAACATCCCAGTCAAAAATCCTGATTTGTTTCTGTTCAAGTCTTGTGGGTTTTTTCTTCCTAGGTTATGTTGCAGCAATTTCAGAGTGCTGGGATGAGTGCTGATGAGGCAGCAGTGGATATGGACATTAGTCTTGCAAAGCAGCTATGTGTGTGCTATGAGTTGATGCAAGAGAAAGAAATGACACAAGGTGGTTGTGTGACCAAATTGGCGCCAGAGACTACCATGCATCTATCCTTAGAAGAAGCAACCCAATCAAATGTGAAGAGAGAGCTGCTGGAAGCTGCTGCTGCACACAAAGAGAGTATTCAAATTGTTAAGAAGGTGCCAATGAATTACAAAGAGAAACTTCGACCTCTACAGTTCAAACAAATGTCAATGGTTGATGAAAATGGGACATATTCACACCATTTCAAGGATCATATCATGGGGAAAGTATCGGCTTCATCATGTATTGATAGAAGAGGGGTTCATAACCATAAGCGCATGCTACATTTGTCCAAGGAGATTGCATTATTGGCAACAACATTGCCACTGGAGTGGGAATCGAGCATTCATCTATGTGTTGATGATCAGCGCCTGGATGTTTTACGTGCTTTGATTATTGGCCCACATGCTACCCCTTATCAAAATGGAATTTTCCTCTTTGACATCTTTCTTCCTCCTGGTAAAGCCTCTCTTTCTGTCTCTCTTGCACTCAGTTTTTTTTCACCCTAAACCCTAAATCTGATCTTCTTTATCTCATTTTGTGGCTCAAATGTGGTGGTTTTTGTGGAACCCACTCATGCACCTGACATTTTTTATGAACATTTTTTGGTGTCTCACATTCAAACTTCCCAAAAACATTTGGTGGGAAATTTGTCTCTTTCAATATATGAGAAGGGCCTCTCTTTTCAAACCTTATGGGGTTTCAGTTACCTGTCACTAGGTCAGTGGGCCAAGTGGAAGGTATCTAAAATCTTGGAAGGTTCGAAAATAGGCCATTCTGCTACTTGAAGACCTTAGGCCAAGTGGAAGGTTTGAAAAATATAGGCCCTTCTCCTACTTGAAAACTTTAGGTCAGGTGGAAGGTATTGAAAATCTCGGAAGGCTCAAAAGATAGGCCCTTCTCCAACTTGAAAACCTGTCAGCTTTTGATGACACCCTACAAAATATGAAGGCCCTATACAGCGTAGAGGGGACCTTATGCTATATAACCTGCCCTTATATCCACTAAGCCAACTCTGACAGGTTTTAAGGCATGTGAACCAGTCAGTGATTCTTTACTTTTTGTGGCCAATTGTCACTATTTTATGATTTATTCTGTTGAGAAACTTGGAAATTTACCACTTTTGTGAAATCAACAAATTGACCAAAATAAATCCACTGATGTGAACTTCAATTTTTCTGTTAGCATTGGTCAATTGCACATTTTGGGTAATTCAGTAATTGGAATTACTTTTTAGTACCCCAAATGTTCAATCAATATAGGTATTGGGTTTCTTAGATTTGGATTTTTTTCCATTGAAACAATAGTAGGTTTTAATTAATTCCAGGGTTTAATTCTGCCATCATATTCTGATGATTTCAACTTTGAGCATCTCTTGCAGATTATCTCCATTCAAGTGAGGAATAACCCAAAATGTGCAATTGAATAATTCTACCATTAAGGGTTTGTTGAATCTGAGTTTTCCCACTAGAATGGTAGTAGGTTTTAAGTAATTTCAGGTTTTAATTCTGCCTGCCATATTCTGATGATTCCAAACTTTTGAGTGTCTGTTGCAGATTATCCCCAGGTTCCACCATCTGTTCACTTCATGACAACTGGAGGTGGTGGAGTTCGTTTCAATCCGAATCTCTACAACTCAGGCAAGATCTGTCTGAGCTTGCTAGGTACATGGAATGGACCTGGTTGGATTCCTGGTAGATCAACACTCCTACAAGTCCTAGTTTCCATCCAGTCCCTCATCTTTGTACAAAATCCTTACTACAATGAGCCTGGATATGAGAAAAATATGCACTGCTCTGAGGCTGAAAATGAGAACATGCACCATCGTGAGCACACACTTGCTCTTGCCATTTTGGCTCCCTTGCGAAGGCCAGATGCCATGTTTGCTGATGTGATCAGTGAGCATTTCCAGCACAAGCGAGAGGAGGTGGAACAGCAATGTCAGCAATGGTGCGCGTATGCATCAGACATCAATACCAAAAACCGAATGGCTAATCTTACGAAGGACATCAAAGCTCAGCTCCAAATCCTTTGTTGTTCTGCCTGAATTTTTGCTTCCATTTCTTCAGGTTATTATTATTTCATATCAGCTTTAGTATTCCTACTTGTAAAGATGCAGTGCACATTGAATAACATGTGTAGTTACTACGTTGGTCAAAGACCTTAGATGTAATATTGTATGAGTTTTGTGTTGTTTTGCTTAGGTAGTGAGAAGGAAAGTATATGGGAAGGTGATGTTATCAGGGCAGGACGAACTCAGAACCAAAGGCATACTGCCTTGACTGCACGGCCTTCCATGGTGTAACAACTAAGGGGATGTCTTCATCTTCAAGAAATGAATTGCTGTAAGTAATCTAGATCAATGTTAGTAGTATAGTCTGGAATTCCCCCACAAGAGTCATGAAAAAGACTTTCATAAAAAAATGGTGGTTTGTTATGGTTTTTGAAATATCCACAACCGGTGGTTATTTGATTCTAAAATATTGAAAAATCAAAATAAGTGGTTCTTTATAAATTCAAATAACTGCACAGCATTATTATGATATGAAACATGCCATGTGAAGAAAAAAATTGATCATGGGAACAAACCTGAATGTGTACTGAATCATAACAACATTCCAACAACATGCACTCACTTTAGGCTGTTCACTTTTTCAGGTATATGGGTGGGAATAGTAGTGCCTGTTCAGTTTTTTTTTCATTATTATTTTAAAATTCTCACCCTTATGGTATGGTGATGTTTCATTGTATATCACATTCTAGTGCATACAAGTACTTATAATGGTGTGGAAACCCAATGGGATGGGACTTCTAGTGTCGAGTTATGGTTGTGACTTGTGGCAGCAAATTGTGCAAAGGTAGTGTTTTGTGATGGGGTTGATTTGTCACATTAAACAAGATGTAATTAATTGTAAATGTGCAGAAACTCTTAACTGTATTACAATGTATTATGAATATGATCTAAGGCAACTAAAGATAGCAACAAATTGCATTAACATGCAAAGGACACAATGTGATTTTTGGATACTGTAACTAAACACATTTATGAACAACTTAAAGAACACACCTTGGAGATTCCCTTTAATTTTGTGCACATTGCATTCCCACCAAAACAAAGTGTCACATTCATAAGTTTTTGGGCAAAGTCAATACAATTGAACATCAACTCATTCATTTCTACTCCTTTCAATTCTTTAAGCATGTCCTCCGTACCAACAAGGGTGAGGGATGAGTTTCAATCTTTTTAAAAATTGTAATTTTTCATTACAAGGAATTTACAAATCAATGATTGAATTAACGACTAGTTTTTAATCATAATTATCACATGTGACTATTACAAAGTTTAGTTGCCTTGAGCAAGTTGCATAAAATTCTAATTGCAAAAGACTATATGTTACACCAAGTCATAATGATAGTTGCATGAAAATATGATTCACATGAAATTTTCATCCATCCAAATTAACTTATGTGGCATCATCATTTTGCGACTAATTTTATGACTAAACGATGTAATTGCATTATTTATATTTATTTGAATATTTATTTTTTATATATATTTATATTATTGTTAATTTCATGATTTTCAATCTATATCATGTTGACAAGTGTCATTATTTAGGTTAAGCTTAAAAAGTTAATTTAGGCTTACTAGGTGGGCCACCTATTGTGTTTACTTAAACCCATTTAATAAGCACATAGCATATGTTGATTATGTAGGTATGAAATATTTGTTCAATATTCCACCATTGATCACAACCCATGTCATTTGTGAAAAATCTTGGAACCCCAAGGATGGAAATCAACTCTTTTACTACCAAGCTACCCCATTTGTTGTGAAATAATGTGCATTTTATTTACCTTAATTCATTCAAACATTACACAAAACATCATTTTTGATATTTGATATTTTATTACAATTTTGTTCAAATTACAAAATTGAAATTTAATCTTAAAATTCTTTCACTAATGTACACAATTTGTTTTTCATTTAAAAACTATAAATTGATTTGAAAAGAAAAATATTTGAATTTATTATTGAATATGATTTCAATGACCATTCCTTGCAAAAACAATTCAAGCACATAACTTATAAATGGTTAATATAATAACAAATAAAAATATATCTGAAACCTTCATTTGAATCTAAAATTATATTATAATTTATTTTTCTTATATATCATAATTTTACGAATAAAATTTAATTTAGATGTGTGATATATAATTATAAATGCATCATAAATAAATTATAATAGAAACATAATAAAATATCTTATATTAGCCATATTATTTCTGATTTTAAATATACTCAATCTAGATAATTTATTTTAATTTATAAATATTAATTGATTCCATATAATTAATTGATTTTATGGAACTATAAATTTTATTACATTTACAGATATAATATCTTAATTTCCAATTAAAATTATGATAAAAATTTGTATGGAAAAATAAATTATAAAGTTTGACATCTCAAACCTTTAATTGAATTTTTAAAATTATATTATATAAATTGATCATAAATTAATGCTATTACCTATTACTTGGCCTATTCAATAAATAAATTCAAAACAATTACATATCAACATGATAAAATACCTATCATTTAGCCCACATACATTTAGCCTATTATTTACTACCTAAAACTTAATACCTATTATCTAGCCTATTTAATCAATAAATAATTAAAAAACATTATGACATATCAACATGAGAAAATACCTACAATTTAACCACATACATATTACCCACTATTTAGCCTTATTTACTACTTGCTACCTATTACCATTTGTCTACATGATCAATTGTAAAAATAATTATATTTTCATCTATCAATGGATGTCCTAGGAAATGGATGACAAATATGTTTTTTCTATAACTAATTATAATTTATGAAAAACCTTATAATGCTAGAAATTTCAAGATGGTTAATTTTTACCATTAGTTGTTTTGGGTCCTCTAAAATTTTCATGAACCCACCAAACCTTACTACACATTTGATGATTAGTCCATTTTTTAAAAATTAAGGAAAAAAACTAGACCATTAAATCTAACAATTTCATAGGCCAAGCCATATTTTGTTCACATTTAGTTACCATGTACATTTGCAACTAGGATTTATAGTCACAAATCAAGTTGAAAAGATGCCACATGGTATCCAATGGCCTATGAACCACTTTCCATGTCGCATAAATAACTAGATTTTCATCTATTTGGGATGCCACTAAAAATGAATGACATAAGTGTATTTTTCATCTTCATTTCATCCAAATTAACATTAGTTGCAAGTCTAAATGACATATGCAATTGCAAACCACTTTGTAGTTGTTTATGCGACTACAAGTTGTTTTTACTAGGTGGCACAAAAGATAGTCACATCTATAATCACAAAGATGGTTAATTTGGACACAAGTTGCAAACACATGGGTTGGAATGGGCATGACTTTTTGTAGTGCCTAGTGCAATAGTGTTGAAACCTAAAGTAAAAGTTTCAAAATTCAATTTGGAAATAGATTCTAAATAATTTAAATGAGATTGAAAAATATTCATATGTGAACTTGAAAAAATATTTCACTTCCAAGTTTTAATTACTTTTAGTGAATCCATTGGATTCAATTGTTATACCTCATCCAATTTTTTTTAGTGTAGGGTCACATATTGATTGCTAGTGGAGATGTTTTTAAAATGTTAAATGAATATGATGAAATAAGAACTTTTGTCATAAACAAGGTTTATAATAAGAGGTTCACGAACTTTCTATATTGTTGTTGGGTCCAAGCAAACAAGATTACACTAATTGAATGCATCAACAAAATTTTAAACCAACAATTGTCCAAACATAACATCAAGGTTTAGGGTTACAAGAATGTGGCCACTACACCTTAAAAGCTATGAATGAGAAGATTCAACATAGTGAAATCTACATGACAACAAATAAGGAAGAAACATCATCATGAATAGGAACAAGATCACAAACAATAATGATGCACCTTTAGGTTTGTCAAACGGTACCAATGGCAAAGAACATCGAAACTTTCTAGTTTTGTAATGGAATCCAAACATAGCTCATGCATAAGTGAAAGCACTTTAAGTTTGCAAAATTTGTAGTCACAAATATTATTTCTTGCATTTCCAATTCTTGTCAAAATGTGTACATAAAATGTGAAGATAATATTGTGAACTTTGGGTAGATTTGAAAAGTTTGAAACTTGGTTTAGTCTATTATTCCAAAAAAATTCAATAATTTATGAAGATTATATATTTGATGAGTATATTTCAAAAAAAATAAAATTTCATCTCATAGATTACAAAAAATAAAATATTTCAAAAGTGAGGTTATAACAGTTAGGGTGTAACATTGAAAAAATAATAACATATAATTTATTTAAATGTAAATAAGGTACTTATATTCATCATGAAAATATACTTGAATATATTTAAAATATACATATAATATTTCATTACTACATAACACATTAAAAATATATGTTTTTATCTTAGGTTTTTTAAAATAATATAAAAAAATGATTTCCCTAGGTTTTGATTTAATGTAAACTTTGAGGTACAAAAAGTTATTATGCACATTCCAAAAAATTTTGCTTGAATTTAGGATTGCCAAAAAGTTGCCATCAAGATTCAAGTTTACTACACATTGTCATATTAATTATACATCATTTTTGCCTACAATGGTCCAATTGTAATGTGTTTTCACCCATGTTCCCCAACTCCCAAGGTGAAAGATTGTGTGGGAACCCGATATGAAATTAAAACAAGCTTCTAAATTGAGTTCACAAAATTGACAAACCAAGTAGAAAGGCCAATTAGTGTAATTTGGAGTCAAATGATGCACAAATGAACCATGAACAAAAATGCTAAACTCATTAAACACACCACGGCTCCAACTTGGGAAGAATCATTATGTTCTTTTCTTTAATATATTTTATAGCTTCCTACAATGGCTACATTTGAATGACATTTTTTCCCAATACTCTCATGCAAAAATTTTAAAACTACCAAGTTATGAATCTTGTTCCAAATATGTTCCCACTTTGGGAGTTTGGGAAATAGGATTCATAACTTGACAATGTTTTTATTTGTGATAGTTCTCTTATTATCACTCATTTTCTTACATTCTCCCACACTTGTGGCACTTTTTCACACTTGTGAAAGTGTGTTTAAGTTCAAAGACAATTTATTTTTAGGCAGCCCATTTATTTTATTATGCCTCAATTGTGGTCACAAGCCTAAGGTAAGGGTCATAACAAAGAGGAGGTTGTAAGGGGAGGAGTATTGTCACAAATAAGGAAACAAATACAAATATGAGTGTTACAACAAACAAAAACTTTTAGTGTCGAGATTGGACTCCATTATCAAACATTATGGTTTGAAAAAAGTGCACCAAGGCCAAATTGAAAATTGTTGTTGGCAACTTTATGTCTATCCCACTAATTTCCATGTGAGATTTGAATTGTTTGCATCAACTAAGAGATGGGATAGTGGTGTTGTTCAAGTTGCAAATGGTGACAATGTGAAGAAAAAAGAAAATATTTACAATTTGTTTTAATCTTCCATTCAACAAGGTTGCCCCATGACAAATTTTGAAGATTTAAAGAGTCTTTCAAGTTTTGAAAGTTGATAATTGTCCTTGCAATAATCAAATTCAATGAGTTGGACCATAACAAAGGCAATGCACAACATTTTTTTGTGAATGATAAAAATTATTTTTAAATGCCATTTATTTCAATGAATTGATCATTTGTTCATGTGCATGTGGTTGAGGAGTGGAAGAGGGATCCAATTTTAGTTAACCTATAGCAAGTTATAAACATTGCAACAAATCTTGTTTTTGAAGTTGTCTTTCATGACTAAATCTTTGTCAAATTAAACATAATGAAAATATTTGTTACATGGGCATTGTGTCATGTATGTTTTGATTAATGGGTGATTGCAAGGTAGGATGGTTCATTTTTTGCATCATAATTTAATTTTTTGTAGAGTGTTGTGCATTTTACATGCTATTAACATGGCATAAAAACATTAAAATTTCAAATTTGGGACTAGATGTAGATTGTCAACTTGAAAAAGAAAACATCTATTTAAAAAAATTATAACATATATACACCAAATATATAGTTATGAACTTTTGAATGGCCTAAAATGAGCCATATTTTCATAAGTCCATATCATAACCATTTTTGAATGGATTTTTTTTATTTTGTAAATTTTTAACATGGACATTAAAAATTTGTTTAGAATGGCTATTCTTCATATGGGCTTTTTAGTTCATTAACCACCATGTAATTCCCCATGAAATCAATGATATCAAAATAGACTTAATTTTAACACTATCGTATGAAATTTTTGGGGAGTGGAGCATCAACTGAAAATGAGCCATCTTAAAGTGTATATACTCTAATAATTGACATAGGTGTTAATTGATGTTGATTAATAAGTAACATAAATCATAAAACTACCTAAGAATGTAAAATAACAAACCTACAATTCTAGGCCCCCTCCCCAAGGCATTTAGGCCATTTAGGTATGGAGATCATGTGTAAACATGTAAGTATGAACAAGGTGTCCCAAGGAGAAATTGAACCTTTCACTACCATGCAATGGCCACAAGGCAAGGCTTTCACCATTCAACACAATTACAAATCAAGGGTTGTATGTTAATTAGTTATTTTGGACAAATTATAACATATTTTTAGTCATATCAAACACTTGACAAATATAGTTCAATCAAAATATACTAATCATTTAGGCCAAAACCTTGATTGAAATTGTTTGATTAAATGTCCATTCTATAATATTAATTAATATATTAATTAATTAAATAATAATAATAATATATTTTATTCTTTTTGGGGATTGAACTATGGATCATTATAAAATGAAGTAGCACTCAACCCACGATTCCAATGTCCAAAAAAGGTTTTGAGGTGGGGGTGGGGTTGATTTTTTAAAGTTCACTGAACCCGCAATAGATCATCATGTTCATAACATGTTCGATCTGAGATTTGAGTCGTAACTTTGAGTCACAACCCAAGTCCTTTACCATCCAATCATCATTTCACATGATGACAAAATTGTTATCATAAAATTTATAAACACATGTTTTAGTATTGCACATTATAAGCTTATCACATAATTAGATATTTCATAATAAAATTGATTACACATCTACATCATTAATATCATAATTTAATTTAACTCATAATTTAGTTTGAAATGCCCTTTAATTTCAAAATGTATAATAGTATATAATTCCAGTTATTTTATTCACATTTTCAGTAAATAAGTTTTATAATATTTAAATAATTTTTATATCTAGAATTGGGAGAAAAACCAAGAAAATAATTGTAATAAATTTTATTTTAAGAAATCTCACGATGAAATGAATTTCACTTCTGAAATTATATAAGTCACATTCAAATGTCTTTATTTATAAATATAGTTAAAATTTTATTATTTCTAATTTCTAATTTAAAAAATTACATTAGTTCAAGTTTCACATCTACATTAGTTTTCAAATAATAATTTAAGATTAAAAAATTTCAATTTGATCTTTCATTTTTTGACATGCCATTTTGCTATATTTTGATTGTTATCCAATATTTTATTTTTATATGAAGCATCACAAACAAAAAATGAGAATATGAAATTCAAAGTTTACTTTCATGTCATATTTCACATGATAGTCCATGTCAAAATGTTTATTTTTAATCATTTGTGTAGTCCATGCATGTGTCAAATGTTCCATGTTTATTTTGGCATGTCCAATTTGACTATAATACCATTTGAAATTAGTTAGATTAGACATACCTATCTTTTTATTTATTGAAACTAGACATAATAATCATTATGGACAAATATGGTTGTGAATATATAAAACACGAACATAAAACATCACATGGTTGTGAACACATATTATTTAAGATAACCACTTCTTGAGCTAAATAAATATTCATTGCATAGTCAATTGAATTCAACAACTAAAAAATAGAAAACACCACCTTGGCATCCACCACGCCCACATGGTAGCCATTCACTTTGCCTTGGCAAATCAGAAAAAAATCACTGGGGGAGAAGTGAGAACCCCTTCCCTAGATAAAGTACCTCCATTTCTTTCTAAGATGGGTTGATATGGGCTGAACACCCTCTTTGTTGTGCCTTATTTCCTTCTTTTCAGTGAATATATAACTGGTGACACTCCGATGATGGGAGGTGCAAAATGGGCTTTATGTAGTCTTTGCGACAATAAGATATTACCTTCGGTTTCTACAACCAATGTTGGGCAGTTATTACGAATGGCAGCAAATAACCGACGGGCCTTAGGGTGGTTCTTTAACACATATAATCATGGTTCTCAAAATTTGAAGAAGAGTCTATCCAATGAACCTTTTATAAAGCTGCTGCTTATTTCATGAAAACCTGCTGGTGTTGAAAATGTGAAATCTCAAACAAAAACTCATATCTTTGGACACCAGTCTTGTGTGGCAATTTTCATAAGGTGCACTATGCCAGATCTCATTACGGAAAAGCCGCATATTTGGGGACACTTGCACTTGCGTGTAATCTCCAAAGGATGAGAGTACTATGCTAGGTTTTCTGCCAAAAGAGAACCCATTTCCTTAGGCACCGGTGTGTGCAATTTTCATAGGGTGCATTATGCCAGGTGTTTGTAGAAAAAAAAAAACGCATATTTTGTGTATACAACCATGTTGTGTTGCATTCCTATAGGGTGCACACGATACCACGTCCTGATGTAATGTTGTTGCAAAGACACATAGAAAAGAAAGCCCCACTAACTTTACAACCAGTTTTTCAAATAGTAGGTAACTCCGTACTCAGAGGTAACCTTCCCGGACAAACAAGTTTATCATCTAAAGTGCCATACCAATTAAATTCCAACGTCTTAGAAGGTGCCTAACATTCACATTATATGTTTCATTTATTCAAATAATTGTTCCAATTTAATTGTTACATAGGAGTGTCATGCTCTCCAAACTGAGCAAAATCCCTCCCTCCTTCTTTTTCTTTCTTTTTTTTCATTGTTTTCTTCATATGGTTCCCAACAGTTCATCATTATTTATATTAGGTCTGAAAATTGTGTTGTTTCATGTCCGTGTAGATGTGTAGGGAAAATTTTAATCAAATATAGACTTGAAAGAGTTAAGTTGTTAAACTAATATAGATAACGTGAACCTGAAAAAACACATGTTAATTTGTTTCTTTACACCCATGGGTAGAAGAAAAAAGTGAGATCGTTAAGCTTGGAAGAGGTAGGTCTGAATAGTGTTGTGCAATTCTCGATTTCAAAATGAACCTTCAATCTCAATTCCTTTTTTTAAAAAAATTGATGGAACCTCTAGTCCTTCAATCTGGTCTTGAAACTGATTTTTTTAGATCTCTAAAATCTTTCATTTTCACAAAAAATTTAAAACAAGGTCAAGTTCCATCTCTCTTACACACAACTGAACCAAAATAAAATTGTGCAATTAGTTTGTTCAACCAATCAACACACTTCAAAATAAGGATTATATAATATTAATTATATATAACCGATCAAATACAATAACTTATCTAAAATGTAGGGCCAAAAATGCAGTTTTTTTTTTTTTTTCCAAACTAGCTAGAGAACCCAAAATTTTAAAAACAAGACAGCATCCTCAATTTAAGTTCTAATTCCATTTTGAAAATAGGTCAGTTTTTCTGTTAGGTTCCAATGGAAGTTAGTTTCAAAAGGAACTGGAACCTCTGGTCTGGTGACCCTGCAACTTGATCTTATAACCTGACAACCCCAGTTTGAAGTTTTTTATTAGAGCTTCTCCAGCAGTGCTCAGTATGTGATCCTGTACAGTAAAATTGGACGAAGAAAAAATTGAACTTATGGCGGTTTGGCTCAGGAAAATTGTTTTGTGTACGCATAACTGTGCACGTTGCCGTGGCTGGTGAAAGGCACAGCAGCGCTGTGCACCTGCAGAAAAGAGTGTAGTAAAAATGACCTAACTGCTGCTCAGTTTCTCTGATTGGCCCATCATAATGATTCGTCCAGGTGGTTTGCTATTAATAGTCCCCCACCTATTTGTGTCCCAGTTTCAGTTTTATCCCAAAAATATTTGCTCAGGGTCACATACTGAGCACCGCTGAAGATGCTCTTATATAGATGTACAGAGACATTTTAATATAAGTTGAAATTCTAATTCTTGTCGTAATTTTAACAAATAAACAATCAAAGCCCTTACCTTGGCTCCAATCACCATTGCATCCAAAATCCAAACAGCAATATCCCCATAATGCCCTCAACAGTGACATTCCTCACAATGTAGCAACAATGTGCCAAATTTTTCCAAAAATGCCTTTGTACATGTGGCAAGTTTCTTTTGTGGGGTTGTTGAGATGAAAAATTTCGCCAAAACCAGAAACAGTGAATGGAACCTGATCTAGAATCTGGCAATTGTCTTTCAATCTTTAAAAAAAATTGGTGATAGGGAACCTTGAAAAATAGTCATTTCTTGCATATTATCAATACTAAGTGTTAAGATATATCAGGGAAGTTTAGCCAAAGAAGGAATAGGATTCTCTAACCATGTGATGATTTTGCCAAAACAAAAAAAAACCCATACATCTGGATGTAATGATTGCCTGCACCCATTCATTCCAAGTGGAAGGAATGTGCCAATATTTTAATATATAATTACACTAATTGCTACAGTTTTCCGTGTTAGATAGGATCACTGCATCACATAGAGCTGAACTTGCCTGCTTTATCTGGCAAGCTTTCTTCATAGACAAGTGGCAAAAGCTGGTGTTGACAACTGACTTCAAAAACATATTGATGAAACCTTGTCAAACTTTATAAAAAGAAAGCACCCAAGCAAGGGAGAGAAACAGAAACAAGAGGCAAGAACCAAAGTCCAGGCAAGCAAAACAGCCCAAAGGAGGCGGGCCACAAGGAGAAAAGGGAACCACAAAGAATTGAACCCTCCACCAGTCGCATGAAGCATATCAACTAAAAAGAGGGGAGCTTTATAAAAAGAAAGCACCCAACAAAGGGAGAGAGAAAGAAACAAAGGGCAAGGACCAAAGTCCGGGCAAGCAAAAGCCCAAAAGAGGTGGGCATTGAGGAGAAAAGGGAACCACTAAGAACTGAACCCTCCACCAGTTGCCCTCCACCAGTCGCATGAAGCATATCAACTAAAGAGAGGGGAGCTTTATAAAAAGAAAGCACCCAACAAAAGAGAGAGAAAAACAAACAGGCAAGGACCAAAGTCCAGGCAAGCAAACAGCCCAAAAGAGGCAGGCCACGAGTAAAGGGCACCACTAAGAATCGAACCCTCCACCAATTGCATGAAACATATTTAATTCTTTTCTTTTGAGTATTCTTTGTCAATTTAAAAAGTCATGAATGTATTACCATAGTACATTGGCAGTTTTGACAGGATAATTAATTAAGCTTGAAATTTTCAGTCAAATGAAATGTTCTTGAAGATTCAATATTTTTTTTCACAATTTTTTGGGCTCTGAATACTCTTTGAAAATTCCAAATTTTTTGAAAATAATATTATTATTGTTGAAGTTGCCTAGGTAGTAAACCAATCATACATATATACATCAATGTATTGTTCATCATTGTCTACTCTTATAAAGAAATAGTGTCCACGTGGCTGGTTCGGTAATTCGGGATTGGCTGGACAGCCCCCCCCTCCCCTCCCCTTGAGGGCCCCAGAACTTTTATGGGGAAATGCAACCCTCTTGAGCAATTGAAGTAACTTCTGACACAAGTGGTCACATGATGATGATGAAGACCA
>Ga0209611_10000306_pt1 | contig 67218 bp, 56 predicted proteins | sample S1TSphgellanicum_3_FD_187693 | JGI IMG/M metagenome (GOLD analysis project Ga0209611, IMG submission 187693) | Host-associated microbial communities from peat moss isolated from Minnesota, USA - S1T2_Fc - Sphagnum magellanicum MG (SPAdes) (version 2) | ecosystem: Host-associated > Plants > Peat...
GAATTGGATATGTGAAGGATTTGGAAACTTGTTTTGAATCTCTTGTCAAACAAGATTTCATCATAATATAATGTTTTGTAAACACTTAGATAATCAAGGAAAGTCTTTAAGCTTTTTCCTTTTTGCTTTCATGTGTTGGGTGTGCACATGAATGGTTGCATATAACATAGCTACGATGGAATGGTTCTTTTGTTGTTGACTTGCAAAATTGAGTAGGTCCACAATAAAAAACACAATTTTGTGCATATTGTATAAAAACTAAGTTGCCATAACGTTCCTTAACATATTGGCGAATCACACCATAGCAACTACTTGGGATTTTTTTAATCATAGGAGTTTGAAAATCATCTCTAAATTATTTTTAAAAAAAATTTTATTCATTTTTTGAATTATAAAAATTGGCCCAATTTATCACTACACTAGGTAGTTAAAAGAGGGTGAATAATTAATGGCATCATTAGGTTGCACTTTTCGTTACCATAACATTTAGATTAATTCCTCTTTCAAAACATAAGTTGTGAAAAATTATTTAGACATAAAATATATTTCATAAATTCTCTTCTAAAACTTAGAGATTTTAGATTTTACATTCATTTTTTGTCCAATACCTTCCTTTTCAAAATCTTGCAACCTTCCAAATGCAAACCACATAATTTTTTTATAAAAATGCTACCAAGCTTGGAATTTGATTTAAAACAAAGTTGGACAATTATTGCATTCATGTTTTTATACTATTATCTAGCATATTAAAGTCATCTTCAAAATAACCTTGGCTTTGGGCCCTTTTTTCATCTTGTAACCCTTTTTCACCTACTATTTCATTTGTTAGATATTTGTACAAAACAAGTTTCATCAAAATGGTGATTCAAATGTTGAATTTGGACACTAATTGCATAGGATTCAAAATGCTTGCTGAATAGTTGTAGCATTAATGACAACAACAACAAAAGAAAACTAAAATCTCAAGTTGAAATTTATTTTACCACTAACATTGGGGGAAATGAGTTTTAGGCCCTATTTAATGTCAATGTATTTTTTTTTTGTGTCAAGTTTTCAATCTCACCGTAAACTCACCCGCTTTATATGATAAAGGTGCAACTTTTTATATTGAGTACCCTTTTAGTTGTGGATAACTTTATTATTTCATAATTTTACTTGACATGAAAGCAAAGAGAAAAGTGCATGATGATGTCTAATGGTGCTTGTCTTGTTCTTTACATTCAATTTTGTGTCCTTGGCATTGGACATGTTTTGTTTTGTTTGTGTGCTCGACCATTCCTTAGCCTCTATGTCTCCCTATGTCTCTGGAACTTTCTATGTTTCATTAATTTAGTTTTATTCTCATTACCTTCTTCAACTTTCGTATATTATTTGTCAAATATTTGTCGCTCTCATTACTGACTTGTATTTGTGTGACTTGACTCCTTCCCTACAATTTGTTCCATAAAAGATGTGGAGTTCCCTTAATTTTATTTTCTTATTCTAAACCCAACCCCAATATCTTGGGGTTCTTTGTCTTGAGTGATTGCTAAGATAATCAGGGCTCATGATCAACAGTTTTTTCTGTGATGAATTTTTGCTATCTTGAAAAGAGCTTTCACAAAAACTTGGAAAAACTTGAATTTTTTTCTTTTAGAGTAATATTTCCAAGTTATTTCAGGAAATTTTTATCACCTTAGAAATATATTAAAAAAGAAAAAAATTACTTATGCCTCTCACTAAAAAGAAAAGGAGATATACATGATCACCATAGTAGTGAACCTGCCAAAGACTGGCAAGAGAGGGTTGATTGGAGAGGCAGATGAAATTTTTAAAAAACAAGGGCGCCAGATGATGAACATTCCAATGACAGTTGAGGATGTCCGAAGATGGATGACCTACCTACTTTGGTAATCAGCTGACATTGTGTTTTATACCTACAAGTTTTCAGGAAATGAAAATAACAAATTCATTGATCCCAAAAGGGTGGAGGGTACAAATTACCATTACAATATCACATTTCTGCAAGAGGGAAAAACAATAAACAGGAAAACCCTGTCACTTAGGACTTCTGAGAGGCTGATTGAGTAGCTATAATGACTTTCATCAACACCCAATAGTCTAAGGATATAGATGTTTACACTTTGTTGGTTCATTGGGTGGTGATCAGATTCATGGCTTTGAAGCAACTTGATGTCCTGTAACTTCTCCCTTCTCCCTTTTCCTTTATTTTTTTACTCCTTTGGACATTTTCCTAATCTATGGTGTGTTTTTAAATAAAGCTTTACAGGATTTGATAGATTCATGGGATCCCTATAATGGCATTGCTTTTGAGGGTTTAGGGTTTAATGGGATTTCATAGGTGTACACGTCACAATTTGTTCTCAGAGACCAGATTGAAATACTAGCAACCCTGCTTTTGAGGGTTTAGGGTTTAATGGGATTTCACAGGTGTACACGTCACAATTTGTTCTCAGAGACAGATTGAAATCCTAGCAACCCTCCCAGTCAGGGTTTTTGTTTTCCAATTTTGTAATTTAGTTAAACTGTCCATTATTATCCACAAGAGGAATTAGCCAAATCTGGCTACAGGTCAGAGAGGGAAGTAGAAAAGTTCAAGGTGCAGGAACCCATTGTCTAAATATGGCGATTTCAGGAAAAAGTTCCTGGAGATTTGGCGACTTTGGTGTATTTTTTTTCACAAAAATCCTTAATTTGGACGAGTGGGACAGGATTTCGTTTTGTTGCCAAGTGGCGAAAGTTTCCCGCAATAAAGGACCCACGCTGAACTGTGGGACACCCTGATTTGTCTCTGTCTGTACTTTTAGAACTTGATTGTCTTGTGAGAGAGTAGCCATGCTGCTGGGCCGGAGGAGGAGTCATTGACACACAGACCTTGAAGAGCAATACAGGCTGAGGGCCTACATAGTTGATGGAAAATCCAAGTTTAGTACATTGAAACCTACCAGCAGCATATACATGAATGAGCACATGTATTTTGGAAAATGCCAACCCCCTTGTTTCTTATGTCCAACAGTCATCCTACACTAAAAGTGACTTCTCTTTTAGTGGGCATGCATGTCTTCCAGACTGCATCTTGACTTTTGTAGCAACTTTACTTACTGGCATTGGGTGCTTTGTGAGGATATTTTGGCCTTACACATATAATGCCGCCCCCCCTTATGCATTTAGATTCTCTGTAGTACTGCTTCTTTTGCCTTTCAATTTGCACGACACCCTATAACTAAGATAATGGAGTAGAAAGAAAGCATGACCATTCTGTCTTCAAACATCCCATTCAGCGGTTTTTTGGGGGCGGATTGTCCCCGTTTGGTGACCAAAAAAATCCATTGGGACTCACATGAATGATTTTTTCAAAAAAAAGTTCACTAGATCAGGAGAGTAGGATTGTCCCCATTTGGTGACAAACAAAAATCCATTGGGACTCACACTAAGGATTTTTTCAAAAAAAAATTACTACTTCAGGAGAGTAGAATTGCTGAAATCACATATTTAGACTTGAATACATTCCAGCAAGTTGTCAATACATATAGCAAGATTCTTGAAATTTTCTACTTTCATTGCTGTCTCGTAGCCAAATTTGGTTAATCCCTCTTGTGGTTAATCACTAGTCTGCCTGCCTCACAAAATTAGACCATAAAAACAACCCTGTCCCAATACGGCTAATGAAGCAAAAATCAGACAAATTCAAAATTGCCCATGTGCATTTTCAGTGTTTCAGTATTGGATTCTATTGTTTTGTGTGACAAATGGAGAGGAAGGACAGGAAGAGTTGTGAATTATGAGAAGCAAAAGTGTTGCTGACAGAAAATTTCTAAAAGGAGAGAGTATTTTGCAGGTCACCCCAGACTTATGAATCAAGCAAGCACTTGATCCACTATCAGCACAAAGCAGTGATAGACCGACCAACATAGCAGCTTTTAAGAAAGGCTCAATTTATGAAGACATTTACTAAACCCATGTGCAACAGATTCTTCATCCAGGCAAAGATTAATTCTGCACTCACAAAGACCTGCAGAAAATTTCTAGGTGTGTATTTGGAGGCCATGTTTTCTACTGTAGTTTCCTGTCGCCTAAGGGAGGGGTTATTTTGTTTTTGAACTGGTTTTTCTGTTCCATGGATGGATCTTCTGAACTACCTAGAGTGGGATCTTCCATTTTATGCAGCATTGTTACATGGGGTAACACGCTTGGATGAGGGCATTACTGAAATTGCACCACCATGCTGGTGATGTCCTCATCCAACACAGGGCTTTACCCTACACTTAAAGGTTTGATCAATCGATATGAACAATCAAACTTCTCCTAGTCTCCCTTTGTAATCTAAGAGAGAGGATCATGTTATGTGCAACTGGCAACGTTTGTGAGTTTGAAAAATCTCGTGTGGAGCTCAATGTGATATCATATTGTGTTGACAGATTTGACACATTGATGTTGAATAATTATTATAATTTCTCTTGAGAATCTGGCACATACTATAAGAAACTATTCATGTGTAGTTTTTATTCTTTAAGTTCAGCTTAATTGCATTTCATAAAATTTCAAAAGTGCTGAATTTTTTTTTTAATAGTTACTTATTGTTGAATCTGCTAGCACACTATACTAGCTAGGATACGGCCACCAATAATTTTTTTTAAAAATTCCAATTTGTGATGCAATTGAAGTGATGATCACCCAAAAGACAACTTTGCCAAATCTGGCTATAAACTAGAAGTGAAAATAAAAGAATTTAAGCATCCTTTCATACTTTTGGCAACCCCATGGAAACGTAATATGGAATCTGGAAATTTTAAAATCATTTTAAAATTATGTTTTGAAATTTGGTGACTAGAAAACCCAAAAAAAAACACTTATTTGGGCCATTTGGAAAAAAAATAATACCCCTCAAAACTCAAAACCAATAACACATGTCTCTCAATACAGTTTTAAGCAGTGTTGAGAGGTTCTCACTTTTTGGATCCTGGAACCGACGGGTAAAGGCAGGGTATATGTACCCTTGACTGATGGTTCTCAAAATCCAGTTCTGACCCTCAAACAGTGTTGACCCTTAATTGGGCTTCTAAGAAAATCAAAGAACCTACCCTAAACCACCAATATTGGCTGGGTCTTTCATGAGAATCGCGAGTTCTTTGAAAATATTAAAGACCACAATCCAGAGGCTCCAAGAGTCTGAAATTTTCAAAATGTTGGAACTTGAGGTTCTTTGATTTCTAAAACTAAAAGCAACCCAAAACAGAAGGTTCTTAACAAAATCAAAGAACCGGCCAACACTGGTTTTAAAGGCTAATTTGGTGGGAATGAGAAGGCAACTGGCGGCCTGGCCAGGAATGACAGACTGGGACTGCAACCCATGGACCAGAACCACCACACACCACATGGATGATGGGGGAGGTGGGCTGGGTGAGAACTAAAAGTTAGAGGCCACTGCAGGAACACAGTGACAATAACATAAATCGTGACAAGATGTCAAGATTGGAGACTGCTCATTTGAGACAAAGGTTGCTGATTCAGATGTCAGATGATTTGTCCTTAACTATGTCTTCTCAGATGCTTCTGAAGTCTAGTAATTAAACGTTGAACCCTTCCCGCCCCAAACAAATATAAAGACTGTACATAATACATACTAGTGTAGCCTGCGCCATTGGCCCAAGTGAGAACTTGATACCCAACTATTTTTTCTTTTCAAAACCTTTTTTTCAATTTTATTGAATTTCCAATCACAAAAATTACTCAAAATTTTCTATCTCCAGCACCTTAGGTCTGAAAATTTCCAAATCACCTTTATTAAATGCTAATCAATGAGTGCTTTCCAACAATACTAAGAGTGTGCCCAATTTCCCTTATAATCTTTAGTTCTGATTTAAATGAATTTTCAATGAAAAAGTTATCCAATAAAGAAATCTGTAAAGTCATCCCCTTCTAGGCCCTTCTTTCATCCCTTAACCCCTCTTTTAATTTTGATGCATTGTTATTTGTAAAGTGATGAAATTTCACTAAGTTAAGGCATCAAATGTTAAAATTCAAGATTAAATGCACATGGCTTGAGAATAATTACAACAGTAATACATGTCATAGCATTGAAAATGTAGCAGGAGTAGTGCAGGCGCTTAGGACGAAACTAATTTTTGCACCAAAATCAGTGCAAACTCCAGTTCCGCTCCCCATTAATTTGGTTTGTTAAAAATTGAGTCCCTATCACTGATTTCGTACCCTATTGGGATCAAACTGGCTGAACTCGCCCCCTAACCGCGGGACTCTACAAATAACTTTGATATTCAATAACTTTCTCATTATGGGTTGAAATATTATGAAACCAATTCCTGTGCACCCCTTATTCATTGAAGGCTTTCCAAGATTACCAGAGCATGCCAAGAGGTCCCTTGATTCTCCATTTGGGAGATCTCAAGTCAAGAGACAAAACAAACAAATTATCGTCCTTCAGAGATAGATTCTCCATTTTTACAATGATGGGGGAGAAAAGAGGTATTCAAAAAGGAAAAAACCACCTTGTTGGCATTTCCAATTTCCTACATTAGCCTTGAGATCTTCATGTAAAGACCAATGTTGGGTAGCTTTTGGGGTTTTTCAAGAACTACTGGTTCTAGTTCTTGGAATTTTAAATAACTGTCTTGATTCTATATATTTTTCCCTAGATTAGTTTTTTTTTGCCAGGGTTTCAGATTTTTAAAATTGAATTTCCATAGTTAGTTCTCAAATGGGTTGTTTTCACAAATTTGACGACTATTGGTTTTCCTAACTAGTTCTCTTAACCCAATTATCATAATTTATTTTTTCAAATAAGTGATAAAAATTTCCCCAAAAAATCAAGAAAAAGAATTTTAAAAAACTAATCAATATAAATGATCATGATGAAAAACGCATCATGTTCCCCATTATATCTCCCCCACCTCATTTCATTCAAAGGCCCCTTCAAACTTTTCTAGTTTTTTTTTAATTGGAGTTTGTTTCAATTAGTTGTACTAAATTAGAAAGTGAACTCAACCTATCACATGATCATTAGGTCAATTTTTCTTCACAAAGATCAAAGTATCTTAACCAAAGAAAGAAAAATAATTGTTTTAATTTGTGACCTTACAATGTTAAGGATATGTTAGGCTAAAAAGGTTATCTAGAAAATATTGATTCATGGTTCTTGATTTATTCAATTTGTGGAAGAGGTTACATGGTTGTCACCCATAGTAGTATTATCCAAGAAAAATGGCAAATTGAAAATCTGTATAGATTTCAAAAATTTGCAACCACAAAGAAGGATTTATACCCATTACTTTTCATAGATGAACTGTTGAACACAGTAGTAAGGTATGAGGAATATTTTTTCTTAGATGGATATTCAAGATATCATCAAATCTCTATAGCTCCATAGGACATATATAAGATTGCATTTGTTATAAACTAAAAGGTTTTTATATGGAAGGTGATGCCATTTGGAGTTTAAAATGGAGCTCCAATATATCATAAAGTTGTTACCAAAGCATTTAGAAAATATTTGGACAATTTTATGAAAATATGTTTGGATGATTTTACAATGTATAGTGACATGAGAGTCATATGTAAAAGCTTAGACTATGTTTTCAAAAATGTAGAGAATATGACATAAGTCTAAATCCAAACAAATGTGCATTTATGGTATTTTCAAGGATGATATTGAGTTTTATTGTTTTCAAATGGAATTTACTAGATCCACGAAAATACAAGCAATAATATACATGCCACCACCTTAAGAATCATAATAGATTCGAATATTCAATGGGATGACACAGTTTTACAGACGCTTTATCAAAAAAATTGTTGTTATTATGGCACCTATCACTAAATTAACCAAAAAGACAAATTTTTCTTTGGACAAAGGGATGCCAAAAGGCTTGGGAATTGATTGAATAGAAGTATATTGAAGCACCGATATTGATATCACCAAATTAGCATGTGGAATTTCATGTTGATACAGATTGTCGCAACCCTAGCTTTGGGCTCGTGACCAAGGCAAAGGGAATTGCAAGGGTGCGGGCCAAAGAGGATGCCCGGGAATTAAGCCAAGAGGAAGCCCAGGAGTTAAGCCAAGAGGATGCCCGGGAGTCAAGGCAAAGGCATTGCAAGAGTGCGGGCCAAGAGGAAGCCCGGGAGTCACATCACATACTCCTGGGAGTGTTAGAAAGTGTGAGGGAGTGAACCCTCACACTCCCAAAGCAACTCCCACTTGGGAGATGGAATCCCGATGGACTCCCGAAACTTTAGAGAGCGATTGCAGGGGTCAAAACTCAATGGCTCGTGGCGTTCTTTATATCATTGAAAAGCTCTTGGAGCGTAGATGTCTAAAATGGGCTCGCTTGGCTCATTTGAACATCTGAAACACAAGTTATGGCCAAAAGAAGGGCCGGGAGTCGAACTGCCAATTTGACTCCCGACCACAAAAAGTCGGGAATCGACCTCTTCCCGATGTCCGATTCGAGAGTGCGACACGGCGTTGGAAAGCTCTCGACAAGAGCTACAACTTTGCTTCAGATCGCATCGCAATCCGAGGTCTGCTCGCAAAGTTATGGGGCTCCAAAGTCTCGAGAGTCCCATTTGGCGCGATTTCGGGACTCCCACTCGGGAGTCCCGAGAAAAATAGCCATTTGGATGTAGCCTCCGTGGCCAGCCACAGAGTATACTGTAAGGGGGAAGGTGGTGGCTTCCCCCAAGTCCGGGCCGTGGTGAGTCTTGTGTGTCCGTGTTGCCCATGGCTCGTCCTACCACCAAGGGTGCTCCAACTTTGCACTAACCACTTTGTGTGGGTTGTGTGCAGGCCCGTGTGAGTGACTAAAGCTTGTCAACTCTTCCTAGTCCCATCCCGGAGCTCCAACACGCCCCTCTACCCTTCAAAGTGTTGTGAGTTAGGGAGTGTGCTCTGACTCTTCCTTTTCCGCTACTTTCTACTTGGGCTCACATTTGAGCCTTTTGAGGAGTTGGGAGTGCGTCACAGATGCATCCTTATTAGTTGTGGGGCTTATGTTGTCTTATAAAATAATAGGGAAGAGTGATCAACCAATAGTGTATGCTTCTAGGCTTTTGAACAAAACAAAACATAATTATAGCACAATACACAAAGAGGTTTTAGCAATGGTTTTTGCCTTGCACAAGCTCAAACATTATTTGTTGGGCAATAAACTTGCTTTTTATGTAGATCATATGGCATTGGTTTATTTGGTCAATAAACCATAGGTTTCAAGGAGTATTTTTGATTATGGGGGTGGGTCTTCTCAATGTAAGTACCTATTCATGGGGAGATGGCAAAAGGGAGAATCCAAGGCATTCAACCCCCAAGATCAAGAAGGTAACAATTGATTAGGGAATACAAGTTTCATGGTGAAGGTTTCAAAAGAATGCATCTATAAACAAACATTTGTGTTAAAACTTTATAGTCAAACATTTCGTTTATTAATTAATAAAGCCAAATTTGTGGTTTTTTTTGTTGGGTGGAAAACAACTTGATGGACTAAATTGGACATAAACATTTGGTTGGACATGGGTTGATTTAGAGTTGGATTGTGTATGCATGTTCAACATAAAAAATCTATTGGTACAACATTATGAAATAAAGTTGGAAAGGCTTGGGCAAGACTTGTGAAGAAAAAAAGATGAAATAATCCCAAAACTCCAAAAAAACATTTTGGTTTTTAAGTTCTAATGCAATGGGGTGATGTAACTAGAAGCTAAAGGAATATCGAGAAGTAGAGCTACAATGTTGGACTCAAAGGGTTGGTCTTCTATGGTAGATGTGTAGTTAAAGGCTGAAGGTAGGTTTATTTTCAAAAAAAAGACGTAAGAGTGGTTTACAATTTCACATGAGGTTAAAAGTTATGGACAAATGGCTTTAAAGCTAAAAGAAAGGTTAAGGAATGTGTTGAAAATGCAAGACCAATGATGTCCAATAGGTGAATGGGTTGGGATATTTGAAAAAAGGTGAAAACCTTCTTTTTCATGTCTCTCAAACAACAATAAACTTTAGATCTTGCTATGAAAATTAAGAGCAAGAAGTATGTGTCCTTGGGAAAGTAAAGATGTTATCGATAAGTGCCCAATCCAAATTCTTATTACATATCCAAGAGGATGATTCTAACAAGGTGAACATTCACATTTCACATCAACAATTTTGGATGGTTTTAAGTACATGAACTTAATGTTAACATGTTAGTTCCCTTGATGCATTGGATACATTGCATTTTTTCCATTAGAATGTTGAAGCAATTATAATGTGTGGACAATTTGTTGTTTCTATTTGAAGGCATCACCTTATGGGCAATTTGGTTTTTAAAAAACCAAGTCATATTAGATCCAAATCCAAGCAATGGTTAAAAAAAAAGTGGCTCCTAAAAATGAGAATGCACCCAAGGAATGTTTATGTAAAGGACACCTAAAGTCCCAAGGGCCTATTTAAATAAGTGCACCCACATATCATTGATTCCATTTCTTAAACTGGACAAAGTTTTAAATTCTAACTTTTATGTTCAATGTTCAATCATCAATCATATTGTTTAAACTTAAAGGACCTTGACTCTTTCAAAATTCCATGTAAGAAATGGCATCAAAGTTTAGTAAGTTTATTATCATCATGGAAATTAAGGTTTTTTATAAACAAAAATACATGACTTGTAACTTTGTATAATGTAAATGGTAATAAATGGAATAATAATGACAATGAAAATAGGTGGATTTTGAAGCCTAACCTTATGTAATTCACAATTGATTGAACTATATTCATGATTGATATTGTGTATAAATTTTATATACATGCACTTGCAAGATGTGGAATTTGGTGGAAGACCATGTTAAAAGATGCAATGTAAACTTAATGCTTTGCTTCAAACTTTTGGACACCTTAACATATTCTTATAGCATGGGCATGGTCCATGTCCTAAGGGTGGTTGCCATTACCACAACACATGCTTCAAGTTTGTAGCATGTACTAACTTCATGTCCCAATTTCCTTCAAGTAGGTGTCATGGATTCTTCCTTTATGATCCATTTATTTAAATGGCCTATTCCATATTGATCCTTCTCAAACACACCTTGAAACAATCAACATTGTTGTTAATAGTGATGTTATTCTATGTGGATAAAGAACATTGTGATGTTGCAACAACAAGTGGATTATGATTATTTTAATCATCCTCATTGGTCCTTGGAGCTACTCCATTGTTTTCACCATCAAAGTTCAATTAATCATTCCTTTGTGAAACTAAGTGTCCATGTTCTAATGATGATCCATGAGATGGGATGCACGCATATAATTGGTGCCAAACCATTGTGCACCATCCAATCAAGTTTATCTTCCAAACCATGTCTAGTTAATGATTGTATTTCACCATGGCCCACCCAAGTGTTATCATCAACACATCTTAATCAGGATTTTTTCTTTCCAATTCCTATGAACCACCTTTGTGTTATATCCAATTGAATTCCTTAATCTCTTTAATCCCCTTCCATAAAGCCACCAATACGGTGGTTTGTATGGAAATGTCTATCAATGTCACCACAAACACTTATATAAGCACCATTGTCTAAGTTATGATGTATGGGCAAATTGTCATTTGCCTTGGCATCATTGTCACCTATGCTAGCCTCCATATTGTCCTATTCTACACCATTAAAATCTTCTTCACTTTGGCCAACTAGGATGAAGAATTCATGCCCCTTAAAATTGTCAACATTGGCTTTGTTCTTCTTCTCCTTAAAACCAAGTTGTATTGGTGTAGATGTACGCTAGGTCTTCACACCTTTTGGGAGGCAAGCTGGTTTCACACCTTGTAGTGATAAAGTTTGTCACATGTGCTAGCGTCCATGATGTCTATTCTACATTACTAAAAATCTTCTTCACTTTGGCCAACTAGGATGAAAAATTCATGCCCTTTAACATTGTGAACATTTTTTTTTCCTTCTTCTCCTTAAAGCCAACTCATATTGGTGTAAATGTACACTAGGTCTTTGCAACTTTGGAAGAAGCCAGTTTCACACCTTGCTATGATAAAATTCTTATCTGAAAATTCTTACTTGAAAAATATGATTTCAACTAAAGCTTTTCATGAAAAAGGCTTAAATTCACCTGATTTTGATAAAAATTTGAAATCACAAGATTTTTATGAGAAGGTCTAGTAGGTAGTCAAGAATATAGAAAGATACTTATATGTTCCTACTTTCCTTTCTGATTTACAGCCAAATTTGGCTAATTTTTTTTTCTAGATGATGGCCAGTTTGGCTATATCACGAAATTGGGGAAAGAAAAAAAACACCATTCTAGACTATTGCCACTTGGGCTACACCACAAATTTAATAACAAAAGACCATGCTTTATTTGCACCTTCAAGTATTTAACTTGGGTGAATGAAATGAAGGACTCACAATAAGTGCCCAAAGAGTCAAGACCTATTTCAATCTGTAATAAGTATACAGTGTAGACCTGTTTAGCTCCATATCAGCTGGTTATATTTAATAGTGTACCTATGTCAGATACTTGCCAAAATAATAAATAAATTCCTTAAAAAATGCTTGAAAAATAGGTATACCTATTTGCTTAACCACCATGGTTACAAATAGGGCAGTTGAGCATTATTGAATCATAAATTGTATGCACACATCCATCCACCATAGTGTGCTGGTTGGAGCCATTTAATCTGGGCCATAAAATTCGTCTTGTGGAAGAGGCTTTTAGTGATCTGGGCTTCAGCCCAATGTCTTTCAATGTATTATTTAAAAGCGTGGAGATTAATATCAACATAATCACACACCCTTTAAGTAGAAAATAAGTCCTCTAGGTGGGAACATTCTTAAAATAAGGGGCCGAGGATGAGGTAGTAGCTCTGCAATAATATAGTTGCCATCTGGAGCTCCTTTAAACAAATTTGTGTTACATGCAAATTCGGAAACTTTCTTGCGGTACCAAAATGCAAATATTATTACAATGTTTGCATTCAAATCAAGAGATGAAAAAATTGGTTTTATTTACAACACTACAAATTATTTTAACTATCTCACAAAGGCAGTGGCTGAAGGTTTTTCTACATATGAAGGAAAGCCAAATTTTCAAGAGTTAAAAGGACAACAAATCAGATTATTATCATCTTTTCATAGATAAGTTTTTCTTGACACCAACTTCATTCATCAATGGGTTCCAACAAAATTTAGATGTTATGATGTTAATTGATCATCCTTGATCTCCATTGGCTTTGGATGTTCCCAATTCAAATCAATTAAAACTTATTTAGTTTATGTAAATCACATGTTGCATTAGATTGGGAATTGGAAGATGATCAAGAAATGGAGAAAGGAAAAAAAAATCAATGAATGATGTTGAAGGAAAAGTTTATAAAATTTTCTAAATCTACTAATAGATTTCTATATGCTACATAGACTTATTTGATTTTTGTAGACATATGTATAATATTTCAATTTTAAAAAGCGTTCACTTACAAGCCAAATGGTAAGTTCTAAATATGTTGTTTATCATGAATTTTTTTCCCATTATCTTTGCTTAGGTTTATGTTAATTTTAAGTAGACCTAACAATAGACTGCTTTAATCCTTCAATGGGTTTGGCTGTGAACTAAAGTTAATATTGTCATTTCTTCACAAATTGGTTTCCTAGAAGCCTCATCCCGAAAAAAGGGCTTCAAACATAAATAACAGAACCAGTAAAATCTGAGTGTTTGCCAAATCTTCTTACAAATAAGCAAGTGAACAGAATTTTGGAAGCATGTAAAAACAGGACATGTTTGCAAATGAAAGTGTTGGCCATTAGACCTGCTCATTTGCTAGCTGGCTATGCTTCTGAATCCTGATTGCCGTTTTACACCGACAACGTCACCTTTAATTTACCACTCGCTGTCATTTTAGCCTAAATGAATAAAGAGAAAGCTCCCATCACATCACCTATGCCAAGGTTTCCGGAAGAGGAGGGCCACTTCACTTCCCAACATTGTAAGTCTTACATCAGGACCCCCACCCTGCAATGTCCTGAAAGACTGACAGCTTTCTCTTTTCTACCTGTCACTGGACTAGAAGCAGCCTTTCTTTCGCTGGCTATGTGTAGCCAAAAAAATATATTTAAAATTAAAAGTGTAAAATAAGTGTTTTATGAGATTTTAAATAGCCAAGATCCAACCATTAAAAAAAAATCGCCAGATTTCTATTCATGGTTAGAACTTGCAAATGAATTGCAAAAAGCCATCAAATAGTTGTCCCTGTTAATGTTTTAAAATCAGACCCAATTTGAAAGAAGATTAGATCCAAAGAAAACCGAATGGAAATTGCGAATCCTGAAGCGCCACTAATTGTCCCAGACTTTACTAAAATTTCCACCGACAGTAGTAAGTTGGCTCTACCTAGGATAGTTGCCTGCAATAACTTAGTACTTTAGTTCAGAGTTGTATCAATGTCCCATTTTCCTGGCACAAATTAATGGCACCTACAGAATCATATATTTCATCCAGGAAAGAGAGTGAACTGGCCAGTCCCACCCATGTGAAAGAAAAGTCCCAATATCAGAACTTTGTAGCAAAAGCCATTAAGTTTGTTGTGTTTATTGGCTTTTTAATATAAAGTGGTAAAGTACTTTGCAGGGCACAATAATATGTAGTTTGGAAATCCTGCTAGCAACTAAGGAAAACCTATTGTAGTTAACATGTGAGATCAACTGGAAAACAAAATCTCCCCAATCGGTTTTCTTACCGGAAATTCTGAGGGGAAAAGATTTGGTTACTGTGTAAGGTAGAGCAGCACATCACCGATCACTAGCCGATCATTGATCACTTTGGCAAATCTTTCTCAATTCTTCTTCATTTTGAGTGATTTAAAATGTTACAGGAGTATCTTCTCAAGCTCTACAACTCATCTTGGAAGTGCAAAGCCAAAGGAGCAGCCCAAAAAGAGCAGGAAAGAAAATACATTTTTTCGAATTACAAAACCTGTTTTTTTTTTCATTTTTCTTCATTTGACCCCTCCTTACTTCATCAGTGCATAACTTTCTCATTTTTTTGGTTCAAATTGAGCATTTTAAACTGCTTTGAAATTGCCATCTTAAGCTCTACAAATCATCTTCTAACTCTAAAGGCAACAAATTAATATTTAAGAATTTTTTGAGGGGATTGAAAATAGGCTATGAACTGTTCAGTTGAATTTTTTTTGTAAAAACGACCCCCCCTACTTTGGGGGACTGTAACTTTCTTGCCTCCAGTTCATTTTTGCCGATTTTTAGTGCAAGAGATGTGCCGAGAGGAGGGCTCCATCTAGTCTTGGAACACCATAAACAATGGGGCCGTCCTGCAAAAACAGCGAGCAAAACCTACCTCAAGTGATCGCTCATGGGCTGTTCTACCCTAGCTAGTGAGCTACTTCTATGGAGTGACTATTGTGAGTGGCAAGTGTCAACCATGACAAACAAGAAGTCAAATCTCACTGATGTGTTGCATCCTGATTGGTCCTTGGGATGAGCACCATTGTCTGATAACTACCTTATTTCTTCGAGGAAGATGAAGTAATCTACTTTTCATTGGTGACGAGCCCTTTCCGTCTGTGAAGAGGACTGGTTTATGAGAAATAAAGATCAGCTTGACTTCCATCTCCCATTCATTATTTCCTGTAGCCAGCTCAAGGCCATCAGTTACTGGATATAGTCTTGGCACTCTCACACCTGGTGTCAACAATGACATCAACCTTGGTATCAAAAACACTATGACTACCAGACCAGACCGATAATGCTCAAAATTGGATACCAGTCCAACACTGGTGCTCGCAACAATTGGTCCAAAAACAACTAATGAAGCCTTGTCATAATAAACATATATACACATATGTGTGTGTATGTGTGATCATTGTCCCTAACGGTATACCTTCATCAGTGTGCTGCTGTTTGAAGGTACAATGTGTTTCTTCCCCTTTACTTTTTCGGGTGTAGATCCTAAAGCCAAAGCAGCAATCTCTGCCGCGATGGACCCGTACATCATGTCCAGGTAAACCAGACATAAAGGGGTATGTAGCTTATAGAGTTTCAGAAGCAGCTGCTGACAAAATCAGCTTTTCTACCCCATATAATTTGCTTGCCTCAGGTTTTAAGTGTTTTCTTTCAATAACAAAAGAACCCAAGCTGTTGGAAATTGCTAAAACTTTCTGACAAGTTTTTGTTTGTTTTGGAGCAGCAAACAAAAGGACTTTCACAAAGAAACTGGGCAGTATTAAGGAATCAGACAACTGCTGAACACAAGCACCTTACGATACTGATAGTTTGGTGGGTAGCAGCTCCAGGGTGCCTACCTAGACAAAAGAGGAAGCTTTTTCTTTTTGGGCCGCTTTGAGACAAAATGTCTTGAATTGGAGATGTTTGAGTGTCGCAAGGATGGAAGGATGGGGATCCGTTATGTGTAGTTATTATTAACTATTATACTTTGCCATTCAAACCCTGTGACCCTCTTTTAAGCTGGCGGGAAAATTCAAACACTAGCAACCAACTTTGGAAACAGTAATTTTCGTGCTGAAACTCTTCCATCTCGACAACAGTAACCTTCCCCCTCCCCCATATCAAAATAATTGTTGGGGACAGTGCGGAACTGGTTGGTTCGTTGACCATGCTTCTCATCAAATGAGCAGACCAAGAAAACATAAAAACTACTACATGGATTCCAAACAGGAAATCATTTCTTTAATCATTCATGTTGGCAGACGAATACTTAGACAGCTTGAATCTGTAGGGGGAAGTGTCCCCACCAGATAGTTCAAAAGAGACCACAAACATCTGGGTTTTACATAATTGGGAAAAGTGTCAGGATATTTTAATTTTATAATTTTGATGTCACTTCCAGGGGCTAGGATAGTAGTGAAGGCAGGAGAAAAAAGAAGAAGAAGATATGATGAAGGGGGAAGGGGGACAGGGATATTCTGCATGGCAAAGTCGTGGGACACTGCTGCCTGGCTGGGTGCTGCTGCATATGCCCCAGATCTGCCTCTCTGTGTCTAACCAGTGACAAAACTCAACTTCAATGTCGTTGAGAGGGGTGGGGGGTGGGCTTTACTTACTTGCAAGAAGCTTGTTGGCCTTTTGCTTCAATTGCAGATATGGGAAGTAGGAGAGAAACCCAACCCAAATTGGTAGTTGACATGGCTTACATCCTGAGTCAGCTCTGATATTTACAGAGACTCACAGCTACAAGGGCAGCATTCTGACGGAAAGAAAACAATACCTTCCATCAATCAAGCTCATAAGCTTGGATTTGGTTTTCTAATCATAAAATCTGTCCCTCTTCCTCCTTTCAGTAGCACAGCCAAAGAAGCATTCACTTAAACTCAAGCATGAGTGGCTCAAATTCAGCTCACATCAGAGCCCTTTAGTGCGTAATTACCCACCCCATTCTACAGCTGAACATAAAGAACAAGATGCTACCTGACTTTTGAGTGTACAAAGGCACCTCTCATGTTTGTTAACAAATGATGATCTATAACTAGGCTGAATTAGCATGTCATTTAATCCAGAACCCAACATTGCGAGAGGCTCAAATTGTATGTATTAAGACACCCAATTAGCATGTAGATTAATTCCATGATTGCAAGAGGCTTGAATAGATGTATTAATACCAGTGTTCGGTGGGTTTTAGTTCTAATTGCACCAAGCCCCTGCCAGCTATCAGTTTGGTTCTTAAAGTCCATAACAGTGGCTCTCAAAAAAATTCGAATCCCCAAATTCTGAAAAATTCAAATAACAACCAGAAAATCACTGGGTCTTTCATGAAACCTGGAGGTTCTTTAAGGGTTTTGAAATGACTGGAACCAATGGTTATTTGATTCTGATTGTTAAATACCCTGAATATATGCTTGTCTGAATCTGATAGTGTTAAAAAACTGGAAGCAGTGGATATTGACAAAATCAAATACCCATCGCACTGGTTAATACACCCAATTAGCATGTAGCTTGATCCACGACCTGACCTGTGAGAGGCATGAATGTATGTATCAATATCGGTGGGTGACTCATAACAAGGAATGGGCGGGATCCCCCCAAGGCTGTCATGGGATGTACAACCATATAACTGACAGTACAGCTTTTTTGGTGACGGGCAACAAGAAAGAGAGAAAATAGTTCAATTGTACTTTTTTTCCCCAGAGACTCTGACCCTCATGCACCTACAAAATGTTTTTCTGACTTTTTAAAAATAATTTTTAGTTTACTTCAACTAACAAGGTTATGCTAGCAAAAAAATACTTTGTGTACCTCCCAAAAAAAAGTGAAATGGCAGGAGCTTGCAGGCACAACTGATGAGAGGTGGATGAGGTACTCACAGCTGGAGGGCATTAACCAAGAAAAAGAATAGAAGGAACAGCAATGTCAATCAAGCACCACATCACCGACAAGCTTGTTTTAAGACAACAATACCAGATTGCTGATGAAGAAGAGGAAGAAGAAGAATAACCTCCAACTCCATAAAAAAAATAGGTTCTATCTCACCCTTTTGTATTTTGGTGACAGATGTTGTTTACAAGCCTGTTAGTTGGTTGTTGGTAGGTGAAATCATTAGCATCAATTGATCAGCTTAGGGATGGTCTAAATTCTGATGTCAGTTTTCCCTCATGAGAACGTGAAAGACATATGGAAGAAGCCTGGTGACCAAAGAAGGAGAATGGTGAAAAGGCAAAGAGGGCCGGCTAGGGAGTGTTGAATCTCCCATTCCACTTGGCTCCAATTTCATGGTGATGTAACAATTTTGATTGGTTTCCAAGGCCAAATTATGAGGCAATTGAATTCTGTTTTTTTCACACTTTCATTGGCATGGGATATGGTCAATTCACCTCAAAATGTATATGATATATATATATATATATATACTCTTTTTTTTGCCAGTGTATATATTCTCTCTAGCAAACTTGTTAACTTGAATTGTATTTGTCCATAACTATTTGTAGGTTCAATTTTTAGCTAGCTAGTAGAACTATTTAGACAATCCCATAGTACAAAACTAGCCATTGGATTGAAAGTCCACACACCGAGAAGACTTAATTGGAAAAGATTTCAGCCCAAGTCTAACAAGGGATAATGTGATAAAAAAAATTCTGGATTGAGTTAACCTAGGACCAGGCAGGTGCTGTGGCACTGCCTAAGGGTGGTGTGAAGTAAAACCATATCAAGAATTTTTTGTGCAAGTGGATGGATGTGCATGGATGGAAAGAGGTAACCCTAATTTGTGATGGGTGACTGGTAAAAGATGCCAAATTACTGAACAATTATTCATTATGAAGAGTTGTGGACATCGAAAGTCCCATGCCGAGTGTTCTTTTTTGCATTTGGGTGTTTTTTTGTTTGTTTGCAAGTCAGGTATCTTTGATGTTGAAACATCGCTGAGTTGGTTTTTGTGATGAAATGGTTTCATAGTTGCATTGTGTTTGCTCTTTGATGAGGAATGTAGATCACGAAGTGAAGCAATGGTTGGTGCTAGAGTTTTGAAGGTGGTGAGTGATCACTACAATGCAGATTATAAGGAGGTCTTGGTGGGACGAAGTATCACAGTGGTCAAATGGAAAGAACTAAATGTTTTTCTTTCTAGGTTTTGGGTGTGAATTTGAAGTGTAGTTAATCTTATGTTGTGGACAGTTGGGGAAGAATGTCTCATTATGGATCTTTGATTTTTTGCCTTGTTGTAAGCAATTCCATTGCATATGAGTTCTAGAGAGGAAATAAAAGACTTAAGATTAAAATTGAGGGAATAATTCAAGGGATGTGATGACATTGTTTAAAGATTTCATGAGTGATCATTGTGACATGTTTATTGTGTTGTGGTTTCTCAAAAAAATTGCCAAATAGTTTGTATTAAGAAGAGGGTACCTACGTTGTAGGACCTCCGAAGAAATGGGATTATGTGAACACTTATGGATTTCATGGGAGAAAATGTTGGAATGTCTCTTATTTTTACTTGTCAATCCAATTGCCAATGGGAAAGGTCTAATGGGAATGAGACAATTAGTTTGGGATTTTGTCAAGGAATGAACTACCACACATGATCTATTGACTTTTGAGAGGAAATCATGAATGATATGATCCCTTGAGGTCCATAATTATAGTGCTGCATTTTTTAAAGTTGTAGAAAGTTAAGCTTAGAAGTTAGATGTGTTGTGAAGGTTATCTTTTTCATTAGACAAATTGTTGAAGCAAATGATGTTGTGAGGGTGTTTCCTACCTAAATCACCCCATTCCTTTTTGGTGATAGTGGATCCAATGCTTCAATGGAAAAAACACAGGACTCAGACATGACACCTACAACTTAATATGGCACTCACAACGATCAACCAAATACTCATAAAATTGAAATAAGGCCAAACTTTTTTGTCCAAATAAAATTGAAACCTTGTAATTTCTAAGATATGAATGGGAAGAATTTGAAAATGGCCAACAACTTCAAAGGAAAATTAGGATGGTTTTGTGGATCAATTTTTAAAAGAATTTTCAAAATGTTATACTCAAATATGATGTTCACCACTCTTTTTATTGCATTCTTGAGTATGAATAGCTGGGTTCATTGGTTTGAAACTTCATTCAAACACTTATTTTATTAAAACTTCACTCAAATCCATATGATAATGTTCACTTTGCAAACCATCTAAACACTTAAACAAACCCATCCAATCAATAAAATGAAAAGATGAAATATTAAAATTTCCATGGTCCACACCCATTTGAAATTTCCCCCCTCAAAAAAAACAAAGCTTGATATGATTTATCAAGAATTCAAGGTTAAAGAAGGTAATTGTCATACCCAAATTCACCTTGGCATTCCCTGTGGCTTCGCCTATGTTCATGCACATCATTAAACACCTAAACTTATCTGCACACAACAAACCACATGTTGGTGAGATTCGACATCTAGGTTTGTTTCATAATCTAAGGCTAACCTTGACCTTTAGACAAGTGGGACAAAATTTAATGTGGACTTCCCAAGTGGTACAAGGCCTTGTTACTTGGGATTATCATCTCTTGTTTTCCAGCCTAACAACAAACTTGTGTCTAATTCAAGGATTTAACGTGTTGAGGAGATCTCCTTGGGCCCCCTTCCTTGAACCTTCACTCGTTGGCACTTATGCGATTGGCAAGTGATGTCAAACTATGAGTTGAACCCAACCCAACATTTAGACTTGCAACCCTAGAAGCCACGACAAAGGCCACCCCACAATGGTTTGAACTTGAGCCCCCACTAAATGAATCTTCTCACTTGAGAGTTCACCTAGAAAGACATGTCAGTAGCCTTCCCCACACATAGAGACGTCCAATAGTTTCTTCCCCACATGTCCAACATTGTAACTAGTTTATGCTATTATTATGTCATTCTCAAATACTGACCTTGATCTATAATTTTCTTGTAGTGAGAGATCACTATCCATAATTGTGGCAAAAATTCCTAAAAAAACTTTGAACACATCTTTACTTTTTAATTTGTACCTAAAATTAATGACAAGAAAAAATTCTCAATCAAGTAATTTGTCAAATTTGCACATTGCATGGTGTCCTCTAGCATTTGTCTATTCATAACCAATTATAGCAACCAATTTGAGAATGCCAACTAAATGCTCTTATTTTCACCCTTTGAGGCTAGTGTATCCATTCAAAAGTGAATGTCTTACAATTGCCATAACATTGGCTATGTCATTGATGATCACCATCCTTCCACAAAAGGTAACAACTACAAATACATATTGGCACAATATGTCAATTGGATATGATTAGAACCAAATTTCCATTTGTTGTATGGTAGGTTAGTAATAAAAAATGTAATTGCATTACAACATTAACAAATGTCATTTCTGTATTCTTCATTAGAGGGTCCCTTCAACATGGACACAATGATTTTGAAGTATTGCTACAATTTTAAATTAGTTTTTCAAAATGATGGTTCTTCCCTATTGTCCAATTAGACGATTTTTGTCTGAAGAAAAATAAGAAGACTTTGAAAATGTGAATTTGTTTTGAAAATACTATAATCTCCTTCATTGTGATCAACACGTCATCTGATCATCTAGGCCAATGAGTCTTTTCAATGAAATTTGTGGATGTAAGATCAAGTGCTCACTGTTTGAGGAAAGTGCCTGACAATCTCAGAAGCTCTGGCCAAAAAGGTTTTCACAAGCTTCCTCCCCCATTCTCTACAAAAATGTGAAGTACATTTTTGCACAGTTTATTAAGCAACATAGTACTAAGAAATAAGCAATAGGCCAACGAAAGATCAACAATATTAGGACAGAGCAAAATTGAAGCGAAAGCAAATTGCTTCCAAAGGTATTTTTTTTCCCCATCACATTTAGCATGCAATACTGGCAGTGAGACTGACAGCCTCAAGACCTTCATACAATCTGTTATTGCAGAATGATTGGTGAGTAGTTATAGCTTCACACAGTTGCAAGTCAAGCATTGTTTTTTTTTTGGGGGTGAATATTCACATTTCTTTACAAAATGGCAAAAAAAGAGTGTTTTTTTGGGGCTTTCTAATCACCAAGTTTTGAAACTTGGTTTTATATTAGTAGTGTAGCATGTTCCATTGGCCCTAGTGTGAATTGGTTCCCAACTAATGTTTCTTTTCAAAATCATTTTTTGTAATTCAATTGAATTTCCAGTGACATAAAATACTCAATATCTCTTCCACCTTAGGTCTAAAAATGTCCAAATTACCTTCATCAAATCCTACTGAATGAGGGCTTTTCAAGATATTAACAGTGAACTCAAATTCTCCTATAGTTTTTTGTTTTGATTTCAATTAAAAAATTATTCAACATTCAATAACTTCTCCACCATAGGTTGAAAGATTATGAAACCAACTTAGTGCATGCATACTCATTGAGGGCTTTCCAATGGTACCAAGAGCACAACAAGAGGTGTCATGGTTTGAGAGATCTCAACATGACAAACAAAACAAACACACAACCTTCCTTCATAGATAGATTTCTTGTGGGTAGCCAAAAATATAACTAAAAAAAACTGTATAGTTTAATAGCCAACTTTGGTTAGAACATCTAATGAATGATTAACACTTCAGCTACATCATGAAATTGGAAAAAAAAAAACTGGAACTTGCAAGCAAACTTTATGAGCTAACTTTTATTTGTGGAATTTGTGTGTACATAAACTACCTCTAATGTGATACTTGAGTTGAGACTGTCATCTCTCCATACTTCGGGTACACAAGATGTGCACCAAACTTATTTTCCACTCTCATAAGCCATGGAATGCAAAGGGCAGCTTTCAGTTGGTGAACTCTTTGCTCACTGAAAGGGGCAGAGAGAGAGAGAGAAAAAAAATAAAAATCAATGAGAGGTGGGATATAGCTGCAAAATTCATTTTTTCCTTCTGCTTCATTAAGGAAATGATTTTTGCTTTGTTCCCATTGTTGATTTGCTTTGTGCACCTGCTTTACCTGCAAGTAAGCTGTGCAAAAAGTATTCCAAGCAGTGTCCAAAATTCACAGTCAGGTCAGAATTACAGAGACCCCAGCAGGTTGTCTAATATGGTTTCCAAGCCAAAGAAATTCAAAGCCCAACCACACCACGTCATCCGTACCAAGGTGGCCGGGGTGTTCCATGAACAGCAGAATCCAGGACTCTTTTAAAAACCTGTGACACCAAGGAACCCACATTTTCTGGCCTGTCATGTTTAGCAATAGTAGTAATGAACTTGCCGCTCATGTACATGAGCTAGAGTTTCTAAGTGTGAAGAGAGTGGTGGATCTGGAGTTAGATCAAGTCTCACACATTGGGCCATCACAGCCAGGCCCCATTCTTCACACACGAAAATCAAGTTGCTGTAAAGCAAAGTAATGTATTCCTTAGACAAGTCACATATGCTTGAATGCCCGAGATTCGAGATGACCGCTATCTGGATTGGGTTTCTGTTTACTGGTTTGTAGAATCAAGCTAACCGGCCACCAACTTTTTAGAAGTCATGAGTACAAAAGCATATCCTTACTTTTTCAATGTTGTGGTATCAGGCTTCCTGTGGTGTCCATTGAGGGGTGGACCACACAATTGGAACTTTTGAGATTGTCTCCCTACTCATTGGCTGATGCAAAGTTTGCCGAGTGATCACAGAACTGGAACTGACAAAATTTCTAGATGTGTGGCACTTACTGGCTCTTCCCCAGTTTTCAATGAGTTCGAGGCAACAGAGTGTGAACTCTTTTGCCATCTAAGGCCCTATTTAATTAGAATTAAGAATTCACCTTTTTTTCCCCCTGAGATCTCAGATGGAAAGAAAATAAAGTAAAATGATGACATGACACCCATTTTCTAATGCACATAGCATGGTATATTGATGCAAATGTTTAAATTTTATTACTCACTGAATGGTTTGTCACCCTACAGGGCTACTGCCTCTGGTGAATAATTTTCAAATTCCAAAAAATAGTCATAGGAACTGGGCTGACGAAAATTTTCAAATTGGAAAAACTCATCAAGGGTGATCTGAAAAAACATTCATGGTCTTCATATGAAAAATTATCAACAAGTACTTATCACGCAACCCCATTCACTGGTAATAATACAACATTTATATGTTCCTTGCAAAGTTAAAATGTTCATTACTGTCAGATTCCACTTGACTTCATTTTGATTCAAAAGTTTACCTTGCATCTTGTTGTATCTGTTCACTAAAATAATAATAATAATAATGGTTTAAAAATATATTCTTCAATTTCCCAGTCTCAAAATGTCCTTCAACCCAGGCAAAAGCGAGGGGTTAAACTTTAAAGACCTGATCAATTGTATTAACTAATACAAGTCTCAGATATGTCAGATTTTCAATGGCCAAAACAGATTTATTAACTATAAACTTTCTCTCTTCAAAAATCTTAGGATTCTATTTTGATATTATTTTCATGGTCACTTCTAATAAGTTGACCTTACAGGTTTGCGATTCCCAACATAAGGAATACTACCATACTGGGGCCACAGTGAACCAGCACCCACCAGCACACCATCCGTTGGATGCCTGTTATTACTCAGTTATGGATGAACCTCAAATGAGTTAGTCTATGGTTTCACCTTGGTAACCAATAATGAGAAATTGGTCTCATATGTAGGTAGATAGGTAAGAAAATAGATAACTACTAGATAAGTAGATAGTTTATACATAGGTAAGGGCAGTTTTTACTACCTGCCTACTAATAACCTGCTGGTGGGTTGGTAGTGGGTAGGTAGTAAAAGAAACAACTGAGCTAACCACCATGGTTAGCTAGGGAAATGGAACCCAACAGAAAACTGTCTCCTGACCACTTACCATCCATCCTTCATGGTGCGCTGGTGGGTGCTGGTTCACTGTGGGCAACTTGTGACTACATTCATCACAAGTTATGTTGCATTTACTTGCAATGGACTATCCCAACAATGGTTCAGTTGGTGAATGGGTTACTTACTAAACCCGTTACATGTCTTAATTAAATACCTTAAGTTTTCCTGGGAATGTGTTTGGTGCCTGCAATCAACAGGTGTTAATTAAATTTTTTCCTCACCCTTCTCATTACTAAACTTTCCAGCCAGATTTCTTGACTATCACAAATGAGCAAAAAATTATGCAACTTAAAACAAGTTGTAAAACATGGAGTTTAAGCTTCTTGGGGGAGAATGGTCACCCATATTACTTTATTTTTCAAAATGGCCCTTTTCATGTATTTTTTCTAGCTTTATAACTGTTCTAAGAAAGGAAGCAAGTCCTAGAGCTCATGGAGCTCATGATGCTTATTATTGGTGATAATTAATTATACAAAACATTTTAAGGCATATTGCATTTTCAAATACAATTAATTGTTCCTTGTAAACATAATCATTTGATGACATATGTCTGAGAAGAATGTTGTAAGTATTATGTGAACAAGAAGAATGAAATGCAAGTTTCTCACCTTTAGAGTGGCTAGGGGTTACCTTTTTTATGTGAACCTTTACCCATTAAAAGAGTGGGCAATGTGGTTGCCTAAGTGTCCACCTTTCTTTTTAGGGATCATTTTAGTGCATTTTGGAGCAGCTTTCTATTGATTATTGGATGTTACATTTAGTGTTGGGCAGTTCTCACTTTTTGTGAGAATTGGCTAGTTTTAGTTCTTACATCATGTTATGAGAACCTGATTGGTTCTTTAATATACTTTTTTTTTTTGCTAGTGAGAAGTGATCAGGTTATCAAGATTTTTAATTTTTCCAAATTCACCCAATTCTGAAATAGGCCGGTTCTTGCATATATAATAATAGTTAGTTTTCAAATCCAATTCTCACAACCCAAGTTTGCACATTTTTCAGAAATTAATTTTTTATTAATTAAAATAAAAATTTAAACTTAAAAATTACTGAAAATATATGGAAACTTGTAAAATAAATTCATTCAAAATTTATAACTTCACAACTTTGTCATTTTCAAAAGCTTCTTCAAACTCTAACTCTTTTTTCAAATTAAGAATAGTTTCAATAAAATCAATCAAACTAAAAGGGGATTTACAACCTATCCTAGGATCATTGGGCCAATTTTTGTTGACAAAAATCAATTTGTCCAAATTTTTTGAATGTAAACGACATCTCTTAAGACTAGTAAGGATTCCAATTGATGAAAATATTATTTCTGTTTCAATTTGAAATCCAACTATTTCTCATATTTGTCTAGCACAAAAACCTATTGTAGGAAACATGTTATCATCTTTTTCTCACCAATGCAATGGACACTTGATGTCTTTAACATCCACTTGATAACACCTAAAAATCAGAAGCTTTTTATTGACCAATTTTGTTGTTGGCTTGTTTGTGTTGGCTATCATTTTAAAGGTGTCTAAATTCCTATCCTCTTCAACCCTTTGATCAATAACACCCCCTTCCAAATTCAACCAATGGATGCAAATGATAATAACATTTGTTGGTAAGCTTCAAAAAATGCATGACCAAAAGAAATGCCCTAAACTTGTTTTTTTAAACCCAACATATCTCAACTTACAATTGATTTTAGGTTGTAATCATAGTGTTTAGATTAGATCCTTCATCCTTGACATAAGCAATAGTTTTTTTCTTCAATGCATAATTGTCCAAGAGTTTTATCAAATTTTTGGCCAAGGTCTGTGGACACTAGTATTTGTTGGTAAAAAAGGCCAAAGGTAATATGTTTTGGCTACCAATCAACTCCTAAAAAATTGATCACTAATGCAAAAAATCATGTTTTTTACATCCATGGATCTAAGCTTGCAGTTACAAAATGACATTCTATTAAAGTTGGTAAAACATATAATTGTTTAGTTTTTTCCATTAATTTAGGCAATAATTCATAAGAAAATTATTTTCTAGAAGGAAAAACAATTCTTGGACACAAATGCATACTAAACTTTGTCAACCAATTATTTTCCACTAACTATAAAAGAAGATGGGTTTTGACAATTAAAAGACCCAAGTTTTCTAAAAATTATTTTTGCCACACATCATCTTTCTTGAAAGGTTTTTTTATAGCCAAAAAAAAAGATATGGAGTTAGAAGAATATTTGGTTTCTTTTTGTAATGTCGTCTTTCATCTTCCTTCAAAGGACAATTAACTTTTTTTCAATTTTTTTAAAAACATTATAATGTTTTGAATTGACATATTTCTTCAATGCAACTATGCCATTAGTTGTGTTATATATGATTAATCCTTTCCTAGCTTGAATTTTTGAATCATTCAATACTAGATTATTGTGACAAAGAATACAATGCATACTTTAAGTAGTTGTTACGTTAATTTCAATGTTATCATTAACACAATAAAATGCCCAATACAACACATTTATGTTATTTGCTTTTCAAAATGATCTTTGGGCATGCAATTTCTTTAATAATCTTTCATTTTCTCTTCATTCATTTTTGGATTCCTACTTCCTTTTATTTGAAGATTTCCATTTTCTTTAGGTTCTAGCAAAGGTTCATCTTCCATCCTTACTTCATTCAAAAATATATCACATGTATTTTTGTTTTTAGAAGGTTGTGCCATGCTTAATTGAAATAAAAAATTATTACCTTGATGAATAGCAAAAAAATTAAACAATTTTATGTTTGATCAAAAACCAAAAATTAACATTTACAAGCAATTACAAAATGCAATCTACCTTATAATCATTTACAAAAAAAAGATAAATTTATTTTCTAAATTTTCAAAAAAGGTTATAGGGTTTATAGGCAAGTTCAAAAAATCCAGCAAAAATAAACAACAAAGAAAATGAATTAAAAAATTAGCACATTATTAAAAAAACAACACAAAATGAAATTAAAAGAAATTCAAAACAAAAAAATGAAAAAATTGAAAAAATTGGAAAAAAAAATCACCTTTGGTGCTTGAGAGTTTAATGTTGGAGCTCCAACCTACACATGGTAAGAAGGGGAAGGGAAGTACTATACTAACGAAGGAAACAAGAACAACAGCAATGCAAGAAGAGTAACAACAACACGAAAAGAACAACATCAAAAGCTAGGCTAGTAGGTATCTGTTGCAACCCCACTTTGAGGGAAGTGTGAGGTCGCCACTCACACTCCCGAAAATGGGACTTGGGAGTCCTCTGGGACTCCCGAAAATTCAGAACGTGATTGCAGGGGTCAAAACATTTCACATTGAGATGTTCTTTATATCGTTGGAAATGTCTTGAAGGGTAGATTATCCAAAATGGCCTCGCATGAGCCATTTGGACATTTGCAGCACAAGTTATGGTCAAAAGAAGGGCCGAGAGTCAAACTGGCAGTTTGACTCCTGACCACAAAAAATCGGGAATCGATCAGATCCCGGTGTGTGCAAGTGAAGTGCGACACACCGTTGGAAAGCTCTCGAGGAGAGCTACAACTTTGGTTTAGATCTCGTCTCGATCTGAGCTCGGGGCGAGAAGTTATGAGCGCCCAAAGTCCCGGGAGTCCAAACCGGGACAGTTTCAGGACTCCACTTCGGGAGTCCCGAGAAAAAAAGCCATTTGGATGCAAGTGCGGCGGAGAGCTACATAGAATACTATATGGGGGAAGGTGGTGGCTTCCCCCGATTCCGGGCCGTGGTGAGTCAAGTGAGTCCAAGTTCGCCCATGGCTTGTCCCAACACTGAAAGTGTGCAAAATGAGTTCTAACCAACATGTTGGTTGGATTTGGATGCAAGACCGAATAACTAAGTAAGCTTGTCCCTCTTCCTAGTCTAATCCCGGAGCTTTCAGCACGCCCCGAATCCCCCATACTTCCGCAACTTGAGTGACTTAGCCCCAACTTGGGGCTAACTAGGGACTTGGGAGCGCGTCACTTGGTATCAGAGCTCCTGACGCGCTCCCAAGCCACGGGGTGAAACCCACTTGAGGGTTTCACAAAGTCAAGTTGCGGAAAGTTGAACTTGGTAGCACTCTCCCGGCTTCCAACTCTAGAAAGGGGTAGAGGGTCGAGTTGGGAGCCCTGGGATTAGACTAGGAAGAGGGACTAGATTAGCTCGTGTGAATCTGCATCCAAAAACCAACCAAATCGGGTTAGTTTAGCATTCGGGACACCCTTTGGTGTTGGGACTTGCCACGGGCACTTGGACACACAAGATTCACCACGGCCCGGACTCGGGGGAAGCCACCACCTTCCCCCATATAGTATTCTTTGCGGCTGGTCGCGGAGGCTACATTCGAATGGCACGAATTCCCGGGACTCCCGAAATGGAGTCCCGAAATTGTCCCGGCGGGACTCCCGGAACTTTGAACCGCCATAACTCCCGACTGCAGAGTTGGATCGCGACAAGGTCTGAACCAAAGTTGTAGCCCTCGTCGAGATCTTTTCAACGCCATGTCGCACGCTCAAATCGGACGTCGGGAAGAGGTCGATTCCCGACTTTTAGTGGTCGGGAGTCAAATTGCCAGTTTGACTCCCGGCCCTTCTTTTGCTCATAACTTAGGCTGAAGATGTCCGAATTGCCAATGCGAGGGCATTTTCGATATCTACGTTTCAAGACCTTTCCAATGACACCAAGAACACCCCAAAGCGAGGTGTTTTGCCCCTTGCTATCGAGCTCTAAACATTCGGGAGTCCCGAAAGACTCCCAACCTTCAACTTTTCCAAGTGTTGGGCTTCACCCCCACACTTGGCCAAAGTGGGGTTGCGACAGCTCCAGTTGAGCTCGGTTCATTTCTTGGGAATTTCGGATGGCATCCAAGAAGAATCGGAAGCAAGCTCAAGACACCATGTTGGAAGAACCCAACGAAGATTGTGTAGTCCCGCCAGAATTAATTGGGGAGGAGGAACCAAGAACTTGGGAGGACTAAGATGAGCCCGAAAGTGAAGAGGACCAATGGAGCTCGGTCCTATTCACCCAGGAACAATTGGAAGTCCTCTTCAAAATGAATAGGCTCGACTTCAGTGAGCTGGTTATAGCCCTCAAAGGAGGAGCATTCAAAGATGTGAGGTTTTAACCAGCCAAACCTGGGAACTTCGACGATGCCCGCGACCGAAAGGTTGTGGATGCTTGGCTTGCAAAAATGGAGGATTATTTGCATGGTGCCAAGGTTAAACGACACTCGGCCGTGGAGCTTGCCCAGTTCTACTTGAAAGGCTATGTCGGCACATGGTGGAGGACAGTGAGACAAGAGGAAGGGAAGAACCATGGCTACACTTGGGAGTTCTTCAAGGAACGTGTCGAGACCAAATTTGTCCCAAGGAACTCCGACTACATTTCGAGGTGCAAACTTCGTGACCTTGTGAATGCCACAAATGAAAATTTGAGGCAATATGTGAGGGCTTATTCAGAATTCATGTTCGAGATCTAGCACATGCATGAGTTGGACCGTGTGTGCCAATTCGTGATGGGATTTCCAACTTGGGCCAAGTGAAAGCTTGAGGAAAATTGGCCCTCCTCACTATCCGAAGTCATCACAAAAGTGGAAGGCTTTTCGGATGTGGGGCGGAGTGAAAAATCCGGGTTCAAAAAGGACAAGTTCTTTCACAAGAAACCAAGGCATGATGATGAATGGAACTGTGGGCAAGGAAGCCCAACAAAGGATAAGCCCAAACAATTCCAAGGCGCAGGATTTAAACCCAAGGGGAACTTTGTGAAAAAGGGGGTTCCTTTAAAAGGGAGCCAACCCAAGGGAAATGTTGGGGTGAAACCCAAAGGAACATGTTTCAATTGTAACGAGATGGGGCATTACTCCAAGGATTGTCCCAAGTCCAAAGTGGGGAATGGGGGCTCTAAGGTAATTGCCCTTAATGCCAACCTAGCCCAAGCTGAATGCAATCTACTTATCTTCTTGAAGGGAAAGATTGCTAAGCGGGATGTGTTATGTTTTTTGGACACAGGGGCTTCTCACAATTTCATAACTCGAGAAAGCGTCGAAAGAATGGAGCTCCACTTGGAGGAACTCAAGGCACCCATCGAGGTGCATTTTGCGGATGGGGTTCCCCATCCCACTACGTCACAAGCAAAAAAGGTGCCTCTCCAACTAGGAAATTGGAGAGGAAAGATGGATTTGTTGGTTTCCGCCTTGGGTGGAATGGAGTTCATCACCCAAAACAATGTGTTCATAGAAAGGCACAATAGACTAGTTAGGATTCCTTCCAAAAGTGGGATCGTGAAAGTGAAGGCGCACGAGATGCCTTGTGTGGGTGGGCCAACCATCCACTTTATGTTAGGAAAAACCTGAGAAAGAGAATGCGTGGGAGGTTACGACATGTTGTGTGTCATGCGGGTGTTGGATGAGTATGAGCCCAAGGAAGCCACCAAGTTGGTGACTTTCGCCAAGTGCATAAAGCAAGTTTTGGAAGAATTCCCGGATGTGATGCCCGAAGAGTTGCTCAAAGACCTGCCCCTGAGAAAACGAGTTGATGATGCAATTAAGGTGGTACCGGGAGTGGCACCTCTCGCCAAGGCCCCATATAGAATGAGCCATGAGGAGTTGAAAAAGCTTAAGGTTCAACTCGAAGAACTCCTTGCAAAAGGTTATATCAAACCAAGTAAATCACCATATGGGGCACCCGTCCTTTTTGTTCACAAGAAAGATGGGACGTTGAGAATGTGTGTTGATTATAGAGCATTCAACAAGGCAACGGTGAAAAACCGGTATTCTTTACCTCGAATCGATGATCTATTTGACTGTCTCTCGGGAGCCAAGGTTTTTAGTATGATTGATCTACGTTCGAGATATTACCAAATTTGGATTGCGGAAGGGGATGAAAAAAAGACCGTTTGTTGCACAAGGTATGGTTCATACGAGTTCTTGGTGATGCTTTTTGGGCTCACCAATGCACCCGCCACATTTTGCACTTTCATGAATGACATTTTCCGGGAATGGCTTGATGATTTTGTGGTTGTTTACATAGACGACATTTTGATCTATAGTGGCTCCTTGGAGGAGCATGCGGAGGACCTCCGCAAGGTGTTCCAAAGACTAAGGGAAAACAAATTGTATGCCAAACTCAAGAAGTGCAAATTTGGGGTGACAAAAGTGGACTTCCTTGGGCATAGGATAATTCAAGAAGGTTTGAAGATGGATGATCACAAGGTCAAGGTAATTGTGGATTAGGAACCACCCGAGTTGGTGCCGGCCTTAAGATCCTTTTTGGGATTGGCCTCCTACTATCGCAAGTTCATCAAAAACTTTGCGAAGATAGCCGTGCTTTTGACAAACCTCTTGAAGAAGTCCACCGTCACTTATGAATGGGAAGGAGCATGCGACAAAGCCTTTGAGACCTTGAAAGGTATTTTGGTGAAGGCACCGGTGTTGAAGTTGCCCGACTTTGACAAGGACTTTGAGATCCATTTCGATGCCTCCGACTTTGCAATTGGAGGAGTCCTAGTGCAAGAAGGAAGACCGGTGGCATTTGAGAGCAAGAAGTTGAGTGAGACGGAGCGAAGGTGGTCAACACATGAGAAGGAAATGTGGGCGGTCATACATTACTTCAAGACTTGGGACCATTAATAGGTTCCAAAGATGTGGTAGTGTGGACCGACAATGTGACCTTAAAGTACTTTGCCACTCAACCCAAGTTTTCCTCAAAGCAAGTGAGATGGTAAGATACATTGGCCTTGTTCAATGTGGATATTCAACACAAGCCCATGAAGGATAATGTGGTGCCCGACGCGCTAAGTCAAAAACACCAACTTAGAGTGGTGTACGTGGGAAAAACAAAACTTCAAAAGGAAGTTCAACTAGCAAGTCGCCGAGATGCATTTGTCAAAGAAGCAAGGCAAAACATTCAAAATAGAGCCAAGTCCCACTTCCATTTGCAAAATGGATTATTGTGGTACAAACAAAAACAACTCTATGTGCCGGAAGGGAAGATGAGGGACACCATTTTGAAAGAGTGTCATGATGGACCGCTTGCGGGCCATGGTGGTGCAAAGCGCACCACAACATTCCTAAAGAAGTCCTACTATTGGCCCAACTTGAAGGATAGTGCGGAAGAGTATGTGAAGACTTGTTTAACTTACCAACAAAACCGAACCCTCAACAAGAAGCAAGTGGGTTTGTTGCAACCTTTGCCAATTCTGGAAGGGCCGTGGGAAAGTGTGTCCATGGATTTCATGGTAAGCTTGCCCCCATTAAGGGGGTTTGATGCCATCATGGTGGTGGTGGATCGATTTAGCAAGATGGCACATTTCATTCCCACAAAGGATGAGGCCACGGCCCAAGAAACTGGTAGGTTGTTCTTCATGCATGTCTTCAAACATCATGGGCTTCCAAAGGACATAGTTTCGAATCGAAACCCAAAGTTCACAAATAAGTTTTGGCGAGCCTTGTGGAAAAGAATGGGGTCAAAGCTCAAGATGAACACTTCCTTCCGCCCCCAAATGGATGGGCAAATCGAGAGGGTGAACTTAGTGATCCAACAATTCCTAAAGAATTATGTGGCGGCGGATTAACAAGATTAGGTGGACCACTTGGAGTTAGCCGAGTTTTGTTACAACAACTCGGAACATTCTGTGACTAGGTCCACCCCCTTTCAAATGGTGACGGGCAAGTCACCAATTGTGCCCATGACTTGGGCAGCACATGGACAACCCTCGAGTGATGCAAGTGAGGAAGTGCCAATGGTCACACAACTTAATGAGGAAAGGCGGCACCTTTGGGAGTTGGCAAAGGCCAACTTAGAAAAGGCACACAAGAGGTACAAGGATTTTGCGGACAAGTCCCGGCGAGAGGTGAAATTTCAAGAAGGGGATGAAGTGTGGTTGAACATCAAGAACTTCCGATTACCCAAAGGTTTAAATCATAAGTTCTTGGGCCCATATGCGGGCCCATTCAAAGTGTTGGAAAAGAAACTTTCCAACACTTATAAGTTAGAACTACCGGAAAACCTTAGAGTTCATCCCACATTTCATGTCTCCCTTTTGAAGCCAGTCGCCCACAATGCCTCAAAGCCTAACCGAGAGCACAACTCAAGGCCCCCACCAAACTTGGTTCATAATGAACCAAAGTTTGAGGTGGAGGCCGTGCTCAAATCAAGGTAACTAAGAGGACAAGAGCGGGAGTACCTAGTGAAGTGGAAAGGATACCATTCGATAGAGGCATCTTGGGTGAATGAATTCGACATGGAACATGCCCAAGAAGCCATAGAAGAATTCCACACTAGACCAGCAAAGAAGAAGAGACGTAGAACGTGATGAGGACATCACCTTTCTTTTAGTGAGGCAAGGTGTCACATAAAATGTACCACATCAAGTTGCAAGTGAAATAAAGGCTTAAGAACTTCCAAAAGATTGTATCATGAAAATAATGTATAAGTGCAAATAGGGTTGTCAAGTTTGGCATGGGACAAATGGAACTTCTTGCGTAAGCCCAAATCAAAATCGGATTCCTACTTTGGGTTAAAGAGAAATTTTGACCCCAAAAGAGGAGGCAAGCAAGGTGAGCTTGCGGGGACATGCACAAGCCTTAAGTGCATCCCAAAGGGTTGGTTGGTAGTGGTGGCCAACATGGGAAGTCATGACCCCGTTCGCGTACTTTAATTATGTAATTTGGGACTTGGGTTTTGGCAAAACCTAAATGTCGTTTTTCGTACCTTGGTAAACAAACCTTTTAATCAAGGCTTGATTGTTGTGATCAAGGCGCAAGGTTGGGAAAGGAGTCGTGTCAATAGCTTAGGTCAAGATTAGACTTGACTTGAATCCTCATGAGGGGAAGGTTGGAAGAATGGCCTCCCAAATGGGGGCTCCATCAATTAAGCTAGTTTAATCTTTTGATGAAGCAAGAATTAAGGGTTTTCTATGAGATGCCTTTGGACTTGCCAAGAAAGTGTTGGAAACTTAGGGACGCTTAAGTTAGCTTGAGGCAAGGTCCTGCCGCAAAAGTCGGCATTTGATGGCCAAGGATCCAAAGAAAGCGATTGCAATTGCGAAAGGAAATTTCTAAGTGTCAATGAGGACATTGACCTTTTCTTCTAATGGGGGAAAGTGTTGCAACCCCACTTTGAAGGAAGTGTGAGGTCGCCACTCACACTCCCGAAAATGGGACTTGGGAGTCCTCTAAGACTCTCGAAAACTCAGAGCGCGATTGTAGGGGTCAAAACACCTCGTATTGAAGCGTTTTTTATACCGTTGGAAAGGTCTTAAAGTGTAGATTGTCCAAAATGGCCTCACATGAGCCATTTGGACATCTACAACACAAGTTATGGTCGAAAGAAAGGCCGAGAGTCAAACTGGCAGTTTGACTCCCAACCACAAAAAGTCGGGAATCGATCTGATCCTGGTGTGTGCAAGTGAAGTGCGACACACCATTGGAAAGGTCTTGAAGTGTAGATTGTCCAAAATGGCCTCGCATGAATTATTTGGACATCTGCAGCACAAGTTATGGTCGAAAGAAGGGCCGAGAGTCAAACTGGCAGTTTGACTCCCGACCACAAAAAGTCGGGAATCAATCTGATCCCGGTGCGTGCAAGTGAAGTGCGACACACCGTTGGAAAGCTCTCAAGGAGAGCTACAACTCTGGTTTAGACCTTGCCCCGATCCGAGTTCGGGGCGAGAAGTTATGAACGCCCAAAGTCCTAGGAGTCCAAATCGAGACAGTTTCGGGACTCCACTTCAAGAGTCCCGGGAAAAAGAGCCATTTGGATGCAAGTGTGGCAAAGAGCTATAGAGAATACTATATGGGGGAAGGTGGTGGCTTCCCCCGAATCCGGGCCGTGGTGAGTCAAATGAGTCCAAGTTCGCCCGTGGCTTGTCCTAACACTGAAAGTGTGCAAAATCAGTTTTAACCAACTTGTTGGTTGGATTTGGATGCAGGACCGAATAACTAAGTAAGCTTGTCCTTCTTCCTAGTCTAATCCCGGAGCTTTCAGCACGCCCCGAGTCCCCCATACTTTCGCAACTTGAGTGACTTAGCCCCAACTTGGGGCTAACTAGGGACTTGGGAATGCATCAGTATTGATTAACAACACCAATGAAAGAAGAGCAACAATGCAAAAATAACAACACAACATGAAAAAAGTAATGCAATAACGAAAAAAGAGTAATAAAGAAAGCACAAGAACAACAACAAAGGTAGAACAAGAAGAACAACAAGGGCAACGTGAAAAGAATAGTGCAACGATAGAAGAGCATTGAAGTAGCACAAGAAAAATAGTGCAACAATGTGAGCAAAACAACAAAATATTTTTAACACAAAAAGAGCAATGCAAGAAGAGTAACATAGCAACACATGAAGAGCAATAGTAATGTAATAGGATATGAAGAGTAATAACGACATGTGAATAAAACATCGAAAGAACACAATGAAAAGCAAGACCACAATGCATAACCAACAAGAAAAAAACATAACCAATAAGAGAAAAACACTACAAGACCAAAAAAAACATCATTGTGAAGCAAAATGAAGCCCAAGCTTTGTTTTTATACAATATCCTTAACCCTAAACAACGCTTCCAGCTCCCTAGGTAGTGGTTACTATTTAAGGACTGCAAATTAAAAGACTGAAAACTGAATTGAAGTTCTTTGAGAAAACCTATTTAGTTCATAAAAACAAGGGGAATCTGTTTTCATGACCAATTTTCAATCTAGTTTTCACATGTAACTATATTAATTGGTTCTAATTGTGAAAATTGAGCTGAGAATTAGGTCGAGAATTGAGTGGCAATTCAAAAACCACCCAACACTTATCAATACAAGCCTTGTTCTAGCACATCCCTAGTAGGGACATGAGGTAATACCAACTTAGTACTAGTACATAAAGACTACACATAATATTAGTTGAATATCAAGGTTATACTTATCTCAATACTAGGTGTATATTTGCCACATACTAGCCAAAAAAAAGCCATGGACCTTAATGCCATGACTAGGCTAGTATGAGAGTTTTTAAAAAATCAATATCAATAATAGGATCAACATTTTTTTATTAACAAAATGTAACCAAAAAAAATTTACCCCTTACAAAATTGCCTTTAAGAAAATAGGGTGTCCAATGATAAATGTCTTCACATTACATCAACCTACATCACATTTATAACAATGAATGGAAAAAAAATTGTTATTTTATCAAATTTTCCCCACTATTGGTCCAATTGTTTTTTCATTTATTTTGCATCTGTCATCATGTTACAAAAATCCAGACCATTAAAGTGATGACCTATCACCATCAATGGTCATCCTTTTCATCAATTTGCCATGGTAAGCTCCAATGTCTTTCATTTAATTACCATTGGACCTAAATAACTTTTTGTCATTTATGTGTTTGTTGGAATTTTTGTGTGTCTTACCAAGGCTAGAAAGTCTAACAAAAAAATTGACCAATCGATTTTTGGCAAGTTATTTGCTTGATTTTATGGGGTAATGTTCCCTTAATATTGGCTTTTATTTGATGCTGAAGATAATTTTTTAAAGGCACTTCACCCTTCTAAAAAAACATTATTATTATGATTGATGGTCAAATATGGTGTCCTCACCTATTCTTTCTTTCATTACCTTGAGCCCATATAACCTTCAAATGCACCATGAAAGCAAATGTTGTTTCTACCATGGAACCATTAATCCTTGTAAATCCTTTCACTTAGTTATGGAGAACGTTTTCAATTTTGAAGGTACTATGAAGCACTATGTTAGAATATTTCAACTTGTGGAAATTGTTATAATCCACATGTTGGGGAACATGGAGGATGAGTGAACACTTTCAATTTTATTTTTCATGAAGTCCAAATTGCAAAATAGACTTAATGAACATCTCCCTATGGGGGTCAACATGTATTCTCAAACATTCTTTACCTTGAACTTTTCGTATGATGTGACCTTTGAAAAGTGGCAAAAGATGAAAAGTAAGAAAATAGAGGTTTTAGACTTGTTGGAACCTGTTTAATCTCCCATTTTTCATGTGTGGAGGTGTTAGGTGTTAAGTTGAAAATGATGACATGAAAAAATTGTCAAGGTGGTCAGTTGTGAATAGCTATACTTTAATTCCACACCATTAAAGTTTTTTACTTTGAATTTGTGTCATTAATCATGGTCTTGGTGTTGTTGCTTGTGAGTTTGTTGTTTTATTCATTGTTGATTAGTCTTTTTTTGTTACTTGTGTCTCTATGTATTTTTGTTCATGCCTTTTGTGTCAATTTCAATCAGAAAGTTGTGTTTGTACGAGTCCATGTGTGTTTATATGAGTTTGTCTACATGTATTTGAGTTTAGTTCATGTGAGAACATGTTAATGTGTTTGTTTGATGCATGTATTTGTCCCATGTCAAAGTGTGTCTCTATAGTTTTTTTAGTTTATCTTTCTTTGTGTATGTTATAACTATGTGAATGTGTTTGTGTTTATATTACATTGAATCTATGTGTGTGTCTAATGTCTACACTTGAGTGTCTATGTCCATCTATATATATATATTTTCCGTGTTGAATATGTGTCTATGTGTGTTTGGATTTGAATTTGAGTCTATGTTTGAGTCTATGTTTTTGAAACTCTAGAGTGTGTGTGTGTCTATGTTTGAGATTTAGTTTATAGTGTTTTTGAAAATCGAGAGAAAGAGAGAGAGAGAGAGAGTGTGTGTGTGTGTGTGTGTAGTGTTTATGGTTGTGTCTATTTGTGTCTAGGTAGGTTTTATAGTTTTTAAGGGTGTTTAATGTGTGAAGTCTAAAGTCTAAAGATTAGATGGAAGATAGAATGATGAAAGAGTTGCTTAAATTTTGGGCACCAAACATGACATGAAAATTTTTATGTTTGATTCACTTGTTTGCTTAGGCCTTGAAACTTTGGTAGATTGTAATTAAGAACTTGAAAACATGAAACATATAAATGTGCTTTGCCTCTTGTCTTGTAAATGCAAAAGGCAAAATCAACAAAGGTGGCTTGAAATGGCCTTCTTGTCATTTGCCTAATAGACTACACCCCCCCTTGATGGTAATTTCAAAGTCGAGGTGGGAAAGCAGAAATGAAAAATGGGAGGGCGCCAGCAATAGGGCCTAGCTCTCTCTTCGAAGTAAGAAGAGGGCCCCACATGAAGTGCTAACTTAACCAAAATATACTTCCTATGGCCAAATTGAAGACTGCTGCAAATATATTACCATCTATAATATACTACCTTGTTACACATTTCTGTATATATATATATATATATAATTTATTATTTATTTATTTTTTTAAAAAAATTCATTTTTTCCATGATGACAGATTGTGGAGAAGCAAACATAATAGTTTCCCACTTTGGTTGACTGTGTTCCCAGAAAAGAGATTTTCTCTTTCCAATCAAGAAATGAGTACTACCAAAGTAGCTATACATACCAATATCTTTACAGATCTATATGCTTTGATTGGAACTGGAAGTTTTGAATCATTTGTAAACTATAAACACAAAGCTTTTTTTTTTGTATAGATGTTTTTCAAGAGGTTTAATTATTTAAATGCCATGTAAGAAAACCAACATGTACCCACCCAAGTATCATTTAAAGAACTAGGGCTTGATTGTATTGTCAAAGAACCTTGTTATACCTTATTTTAAAAACTTGACTATACCCACCTGGGTTTTTGTTAAAAACCTAGGCCTTATACTTGATTAATAACCTATGCAAACCCTTGCCCCCACCTCATAACCACCCATTGATGAGTTTTAAAAAACTAAACTCAACCAATTCTCTAAATAAATTGAAAATCAAAGAATTGAACCAAATGATTCTTTCAAAAAAACAAATTTACACCCAAACCCGATTATTATGAAAAAAATCAAATACCCACCCCACATTGGTATGTATAGGCATTTTACTGTTGTAGGTGGAGGTGCTAACCACATCAATTTGTACCTCAATGGCAATCAAATTAGGAGCAAATAACAACTTTTGGTAACTAAAGAAAGGATCTATATTTGCCTTGGCTTGTAGTAATTATAAAATTGCAATTAGTTTTTTATTACGACTCATTAAATTTTATAAACTTGTGTTAACCGGTCTCTACAAGTTTGAGGGAATCTACCCTTTGGTGCATTCATTTTTTCTTCAATTTGATGGAACCTTCAGATAAAGGTCTAAATTATTTTTGAAATATGCAAAAACCTCTTGACCTATATAGTTTTGGGTTTGTTTTTGGAAGTAGGGCATTTCTCAAGTATAGAACTATTCATTTTTTTCAAGGGAAGTGGTTCTAGTTCCAATTAAGGTTTAGGGTTATTATTTAAAATGACTCAAAATATTTGATTTGATTGATTCAAATTTCAAACATAATCACTTGAATACTACTAACTTGGGTGAAAGCACATTATAGTGACCCCCTTTGGGACACTTTTGAGTCTAGAATTATATTACATATAATATAATTGTTCCAAAAGCATGGTACATTTAATTTTGGGTATCAATTTTGGTTTTTAGGCCCTACAATAATTATTTTTACAAAAATAATCTTATGTATATTTTTTTAAAATAATAATAAATTTCATTATTTATATTAAAGGATCCATGAATATATTTATAATATACATTGGTATAATAGGGCCATAGTCTCATTTTGACTACACTAATTTTAGGGCTCCAATCAATTTTAATGAAATAAAAAAAGGGCCCATCTAACTATGCTTGTCATATTATGTGTGGATGTGATTACTTGTCAAAATTTCAATTTACCACACATTTATCACAACCTTGTTGAAAAAACTCATTTTTTGAAATGAAAATTCTCAAATTAGTCACATGGTATCCAAGCATGGTTCATATTATGTCAAATGACATGGTTCAATATACTTTCAACTTTTATAAAGATTAAAAATCATTTAAATTATTTTTGGAGTATATTTGTGTTTTTGAATACATAAGTACATTACATTTGTTTCCACAAATATATTCCAATCTCCCATTTTATAAAATGAAATGAAATAAATTTTTTTCTCATCTCTTGCCTAGGTTAAATTCTAACATAATATGCAAAAATATTGTGAAAATCTTTCAAAAGTTTGAAATGAAATACACTCAAACATACACATCCATGTAAAGTGGTACAATGTGACACCCCAAAGGGGATCACCGTAGTGTGCTTTCACCCACTCAAGAACTTCAAACTCAAAAATATAACAATACTATTGACTAACTTCAAAGTTTAAACATAATTTCAAATAATAATAAGGATATTACCAAAATGCACCACCATTAACTTGACATTTAATTTCAAACATGTGACAAAATCACAAACATTTCAAAAAAATTAAAAGGAAAACCCATATTGCAACACAACTTATTTGACTTAAAACCTTCAAACGCATGACAAAATCAATTCATAAAAAAATCCATATTGAGTTGACAACTCTTAAATCTCATTATAATCTTTAAATTAAAAATCATTTTTTCCCTGCTCAATTTCTTGTGCTCTTCAATAAAAAAAAATCACACATGTTTTGAGGTTCATTTACAACATGAGCACCATTAGGCTAATTTTTTACCACCAAAATGAGATGATCCAAATTTTCAATCCCTAGCTTAGAGCATTGAAGATTAATGATGCCTCTAATTACACTAAATATGTATCCAGTTTCAATTTGTGAGCCCACATTCTCAAGGACTTGATGAGCCAAGAAAGTCACATGTAGAATTTAGAATGTGTTCTACCCTTGAACACCAAACCAAGGGTTTTTCAATTTTTGATGGTCACACACATAATCCACAAAACAACTATAGTTCACTTTTTAGGGTAGATTTTATTACATCATCATTTCATACAATTTTCCCAAAGAATAAACATCGTCTTGAACTATCATTGCTTTAATGGGTGCCCTTGTAGGGTTCAAATAGAATTAAATTTATAACATAAGTGAATACACAACTTTTGAATATTGTATTCTCCAATAATTTCATCAATAAATTTTTTTTCCACATAATCTTGGATAACATTCATTTTTTGAAACAAGGATCAAACATTATGGCCAACAATGTGTTATGTGCCTTAGTTTGAATGAAAAATTCATAACATATAAAAAATGACCCAAGTACATTGAAAATTTATGCCATCATCCTCAATTTAAACTCTTGTAATTTTGAATCAAAATGACTATGCATGTAAGGTTGATTCAAAGCTTGCATTTTGCCCATTTCAATTTTCACAATAATTTATAAGGTGAAAGCAAAAACCAATGCATTTGACAATAACTAAAAATCTTGACTCTAGTTCAAAACACATTTCTTGAACATTAACTTAACAAAGTATTACAAATCGTTTGAGCAATAGCCCAAGTCTACCTAATTGGCACTCTGATGACAAATGTAATGCTTGTTGTTGCCCATAAAAATAAAAATTGCATCTAGATGCTTTAAAGTCTCTTGGAATAAAAGGACTTATGATTCAAACCTTGTTTTGACTAGAGTTCTTGGCATTCTAAACAATAACCCAACAATAATGCAAAAATCCTTCCATTCTTGCCAATGTGTCTTAGTTTTTTTAGTCCATGTGATAATCTTCTATAGTGATGTTTATGCACCTTTCAAGTTGACTTTTGTAAATCCAAAACAAACCTTCACATCATTAATAACACATTCGGTAGCTTTTGACATGGCATGACCAAAACAAGAGCCAACAAATGGGCATGCCAATTAAAGGATGAAAGCATGGTTAGGTGGCTCAAAAGTGGTGTTTGAAAGTCCATAATCTAACACCAGTGGTTTTTTTGCGGTTTTAACAATTAACAAACCATAAGTCCTATAATTATCCCCCATGCTTTTAATCATAATACTAATAAGCCAACTTATGAATATCCTTAAACATATGATTGATCAAAAAATCCATGCAAAAGGTTAAAATGTTTAATGTGAAATGGACTCTCAAGGATAACATTTTATAACAATCACATCATTTAAAACTTTTAAAAATTAAAAACATATGTATTAGGAAAGTTTCAATGCACTTCATTAATAAATTCTTCATTTGATGATGCTTTATTTTTTAATTTTCATTTTGACATTACTTCGAATTTGTTTTTAAGTTCACATTTTTTCATTTTTTGTGTGTGATAGAGGTAATGTTGTCCTTTTAAAAGTCCATTACAAGTCCATCATCTTCTTAAAATTCATCCAAAATTTTTATGATAATTTCCATTAAAGTCTATGACAACATGAATATTCAAAAATTGACAATGCTAATTTTGAATGTGGCTTTAAATTTTACGTCTGTATTTAATTTAGAAAAAATACAAGTGTGATAATCCAAACAAGCCACCTATCCATGCTTTCACCATGAAGTGGAAAACAAGATACCATAGATGTTAAAGTAATAGTTAAGGTGGCTAGGCTAGACCCCTTGTCTTTCACGTATGCAATAACCTTATTAAATAAGACAAATGAGTTCAACAACACCCTAATTTGAGCTATGATGGCTACATTTACAATGTTGTGCATTTCAAAAATACCCATTAAGACATGAATGGGCTCTTAAACATCATTAATAAGACTAACCACAATGGTGAAAGTGTCATGCCTAACATGGACATCTAAAGATCAAAGGAAACAATGTACAAGTAATGGGTGCAGTCATGTTGATAGGAGCCAAAATCAATCATAACCACTACTTAATTTTGTGTTGTTTATGCCAAAGAAATTCTAAGAGAATTTTATCTTGAAAATAAGTTAAATTTTTTGCACATTATCAAATCTAATATCTCATTCTACAAATTTCCAAAATATGAAATTATTTCATTAACATTTTGACGTTCAAAAGTAGTGTAATATCCATGTAACCATTGTTTTTAAACAATAAAAAAACTTGTAAATGGACTTGGAAAACTTTGAAAATGACATTTTTTGTCAAAATTTTAACAAAAACTTAACAAAATAGTACAATTTTTAAAAAATGATTAAAAATGATTTTTTTCAAGATTTTTTTGAGAATATTCCAAGAATATTTCCCCAAAAGCAATCATCTAAGTGGGCAACAGTGGCTCCTAATAGAATGACTACACCCTAATGCATGAAACAAGAAAAAAAATGACATATTTCTCTTTGATTTTGTTTACAACCATTGCAAGGAATTTGTGTATTAACGAATGGTTTTGCAATTATTTTTTAATTGTAAATGCCACATGTGTCTTCAAATTCCTCTCATCACCTTGGATAAGTCCCATGAAATTTGTCACAAAAGACATTACATCGTACCTAGTCAAAATGGTATTCATATTGAGGTGCAACTAACACCAACTTTTCATCCAACTAACATCAAGTTTACATGGCATGGTCATTTACAACAAAAATGTGTGGTTACATATGCATACATGGCATGGTCAATTATAAGTAAAATGTGTAGTCGCATATTTCAACTTGGCATAATCATTTACAACTAAAATGTGTCGTCACATATGCCTACGTGGCACAATCATTTGTAACTAATTTTACAACTAAAGTTTAGGGATGCTTAAATTTTTGACTACTGAAAGGTTGACATGTGGCAATTCTAAGTTGAACAAATGGCACCATGTAGCCTACCTAAGTTAGGTTGTTTAGCTTAATTAACTTAAGGTGCCTAGGTTAAGCGGCCTAGTTTACTTAACTTAATTTTCTTAGGTTAAAAATATGGGCTAGCTAATGAACTTAAGTAGTTTAAGCTAAACACCTTGGCCTAAAGTAGGCACCTAAACTACCTAGTTTGTATTAAAGCATATAAGTTGCGATAATAAGGATTTGATCCTTTCACCTTCACATTGAAGGATAAAGTGCTTACCATTGAACCAATTTTTTTGTGTAATATGAAATGGAATCACATTTTAATAAATTTTTTTACTAACCTACATAAAGGACCTAGTCAACCTACCTTCTAGATTATGTAAACTACCTAGGGGCTTACTCAGGGGTTGCTTAAGGTACCTAAAGGCTACCTAGGGCTTGCCTAAGGGTTTTTGAAATTACTCAAGGGCTACCTAGCTTAAATAAAGGCTACATAGACTACATAATGGCCTACTTAAAAGTTATTTAAAAGCCTATTTAAGAGCTATTTAGACTTACTAAAGTACCTATGGGTCTACTTGGGGGTTGCCTAAGTTACCTAAATTATCTAAACTAATTAGGGTACTTAAAGACCTACCTAGGGGCTACTTAAAGGCTATCTAAAAGCTACTTAAACTACTTCGAGTACCTAAAGGTCTACCTAGGGGCTATTTAAAAACTATGCAAGGGAATGTGTAAGGTATTCAAAATTCTACACAGGAACTACCTAAAGGTTGCTTAAATTACTAAAATACTTATGGGCTACTTAAAAGTTATTATATTGTTCTAAGTACAAAGGGGATGCCTAGGTTATTTAAGTTACTTAAATTTACATGACATGTTGCATGCATTAGCTTGCCATTAACACATGTACATTTGTACAACTATGATATACGATCATAATTCAAATTGAACAAAACACTACATGTTGTAGAATCATATGTGAATCACATTAAATTAATCACAAAATAATTAAATTTTCATTTAATTGTGGACATCACCAATTGTGGATGATATAAAGCATTTTTCATTTTCATTTTTGTCCAAACCAATAATATTAGGCACAAGTCATAATCACATCTATGATTTAAACCCATTTTATAGTTGAATATACAACTACAAGTTATTTCATCACTTACCTCTTAGGATATATATTTGAAATGATAAATATAAAAATGATTGATTTGGACACAAGTTGCAAACACATGGATTGGTATGGACAAGATGCATTATCAACTCATGCACCTCAACTGAAGATTTTAATTTAAAAAATCAATGAATATATCCCTATTCAAAGAACAAAATTAAATTTTAAATTATGTGGGATCTAATTTGTTATAAGGTCTTCGATTACCAAAAAACTTTGTGATTTGTGAAGGGGGGATTTTTTTCATTTTATTTGATATTTTTTAATGATTTCCAACAAATTTGGTCATATGCACCAACAATTCACACTTTATATATTTTGATGAATGTAACTCCGAAGCATGGTTTTTCAAAAAACTAATATTGTGGTATTTGTTGTAGTTTATAAACCTTTTCATATTTTTCCCATGGGCCAAACTATGAACATCAACATTCACCACAATAGAATGGCACAATACACATTTCATAATTTGTAGGTCACAAGAAATTTGATAAAAACACCATCATTCACAACAACAGAACCTTAATAATCAACAAAATGATGAAAGGGATACCACATCTTCATTTGCAACAACTTTGGAGTGAAAAGCTTTTGAGAAGCATCTACCTCAATATTAGATGCTTCTTGTGAATCATTAATGACTTGAATTTGAAATGTAAACTATTTATATATCTTTTTCAATATCAAACAAAAAATTCTGGTTTATGAAAGGGAAAGTGGAAATTCTTGATTCCATTGTACTATTTCTTACATGCAAACACACAATTAATAAACAACTAGAATGAACAACAAACCAAATAAAACATAGATTGGAAGTAATAGGCATCATTTTCATTCAAACTTGCACTTCAATTTAAGAAGATAAATGTTTTGAATAACAAGTCTTAGTATGTGAAACTTATTTAAAAGCCACATTCTAGAATCATGGCATTTGAAAACAAAAGAGAGACCTCCAAAACCAATCTAAAAACCATGTGACGTGCAACCAAAAAAAAGAAACAATGGTGCGTAAAATCCAAAGCACATTGGACACAAACTTGCACATAAGGTTTTCATGGCATAACTTGTAACCTCTAAGCACAATCAAGGTATGTTAGAAGCATTTGTTGAGAGATGAGAGACCATGGAAACCCTAACAACCTTGAATTCAAAGCTTTCATCCCAAGCTCCAAGTAGCAGCCTAAAGCTCAAAGCTTTTCACCTCAACCACGACAAATGACCTTTCTTTATGAACACCGTAAATAATAGATCAACTTAAGTGCAAAGGACATAGAAAGAGAGCAAATGAAGGAGAAGGAAAATGTAGAAAGTAAAAAGTAAAAACAATGTGACATAAAGAAAAAGAAGAAAGAGGCCAAAACTTCAATGGCAATGGTGATGGCTCAATGAGAAGAGGGTGCAATCATACCAACATGTACCATTAATAGTCATAACCACTACTTAATTTTTTGAACTTTGGATTGTAAAAATAAAATAAAATAATAAATAGAATAGCTTTTTATAAAATGTTATTGTGAATACATTACATATATATCATGGAAATTTGGAATCAATCTAATGAAAGAAAAATATGTGTAAAGACTTTTAAGGACTTGTAACCATTGCTTCAAAGCTACTTAAAAGCAATTTTAACATTAAAAGCACAATTTGACAACATTTTTTAATGACATATTTTGGTTTTTTTTAATATACACCTTAACATAATAGTTTTAAGAGAAATTAATTATTTTTTGGAAAGACATGTTTAAAAAATTCTAATAGTATTCTTTAAAAAAACAACAAAAAAACAATGGTCTAAGGGGGCACATGTGACTCCTTATAGTGTGGTTGGACCCAAGAAAGAAACCCTAAATCCTAAACTTGTAGATTATTTAGACCAAAAATTCTATGAAAAAAGTTGGGGCAAAAATAAATATTTTAGCATTTGCACAAACAACAATTTTTAGGGTACAAATCCAATGATAGATTTTAAAAGATAGTGGTTGGAACCATGTTCAAGGTTTAAAACTGGTTCTTGAACTTGCAAGTAGGTTTTAGTTCGATTCATTTTACTTGAAATTGGAACTAAAAACTCTTACTTGCCCAACTAGGTACCCAACTAACCTTGATATAAATATGAAGATCAAATATAAGAATGTTGTATTTATTTGGTTGGTTGAATTAAGCTAATCAAAGCTTTTTGTTTTTAGTCAATGCTCAGGTGAATGCATTCATACTAATGTTGGGTGATTCTTTGAATTTTGAAAGAACTATTAATTCCATTATGCCAAAACATGGCTTTTAGGACTACACATAATTGCACTTGTAGTTGTCAAATGTGACTACATAACTATGTAATCCAAACATTCACGTTATAAATGCCATAAGTCATATCCATGCCCCCAATCACAAATGCCATTGTGACTTTTGTTTTCATGATTGTAGTAATTTCTTAGCATAGTCATAAAAGATATCCAATGGTTTAAATTTAATTTTGAAAACTAAATTATAATTTTTTTGAGTTTTTTCTTATAACCACATGGCAAGCATGGACCTAAGATCTAATACCATTTTGCCACATGGCAACCTAGCCATTGATATTGAAAAATGTATTATTGAATCATGCATTGCCACGTGGTAACTTAGGCATTAACATTTAAGATTATTTTGGACCATTTATATGCTACCATGTGGCACCTTAGGCTTAGGAAACAAACATTTCAATGCCCAATCACATGTCATCACATGGTAGACTAGGAGAGAAATAGTAAGCTAGGTGGCTTAACCTAGAGGAAGCCTAGGAATCCTAACCTTAGGAAGTTTAGGTTAGGCAAATTACCCTAAGACACCTAGCCTAGGGAGCCTAGATAAAAAACCAACTTTTGTTAAGAGGGTAGGTAGGCCAAGGTAAACCTAGCAAGGTAGCTTAAGTGACCTCATTTGGTTGCAACTGTGAATACTTTCAACCCCTCACCTCCATTTTGAAGGTCCAAATCTTCAATCATTGAACCACGACCTTTTTTATGCAATAGATTACTACCCACAAAATTGAAAACATTAAATTACACCAACCTAAATAGCCAAGTCTATTGGCAAATTGTTTTTAGAGAAAAATGGTCAAGTATATGTAATGGTTTTCAATTAAAGAACTTCAACTATCTACATTTTCTAAAAATTAGCTATGAACATCTAACCCCAAGTCCCCATAACAGCAATCCTCCTCTTGATAAGATTTTCTTTAATCTTAAAACTAGTAAGTTCCCCTTCTTTTAATTTGGTGAATAAATATTGAAGTTTTGATAAGGTTGGAATTGTGAAAAAATGAACCTTGCATAAAATAATTAGTAATACCATAATATTATCACATAACCTAAGCTAAAAATTTGTAAGCTAGCATGTGTAACCTACTAGACATAGGTATCAAAATTAATAACAATTCAATAATATTAAAGTAATAATTATTGCAGAATAAAAATGAATATATATAATAATAATAATAAATACTGAATAATAATACTCAAGTCATTAGTAAATAAGAATATTAGTAATTATAAGTATATATATATATATAATCATTACATGTGATTAACTATAATGATTAATAATATTTTTTTTGGGTTAAACTAATTTTGATTAAATTAACACATGGCTAAATTAACCATGACTAAATTAATTACAAGACTAAATTAATGTTAGATAAACTATTTTTTTCTAAAATAATTAATAATTTCAATTTGAAATGGTAAATTAATTTTGGGTCAACTAACCATAGTTAAATTAACTACAAGGTTAAATTACTAATTAATTTAGCCATATTTAATTTAGTCATGTTAATTTAGCCTCATAGTTAATTTTGCCATGGTTAATTTAGTCAAAGTTAGTTTAATTGTGGCTAGTTTAACCTTGATTGATGTGAGTTTAACCTTAGTACTAAAACTATAAGATTATTATACATAGCCTAGGTATATATTTTTAATATATTAACGTAAGTATGTATTAGTTTAGGTCATGATTTTTATGACATGTGTCCATTTTGTACACTATTAGTTGCATGTTAAGGTGGACCAAAAATAATAGATTTTGGAATCCAAAATTTTCCTTTTTCAAAATTTTGAATGTGAATATTTGATGTTTTGGGAATGCAAATTAGTCCATTTGAAGGTGGGAGGCAAGAATAATACCTAAACCTTAAACTTACAAACTTTCAAATTATTACATGTGCTTCAATTTGATTAGCTAGGGAAAAAGTTGGAAGCAAAATTATGGATCTTTTGAAATTTTATAATTGGTAGATGTTATGTTGGGTAGTAATGTCACTTTTTACAAAACAACATTTATTAATTTTTCCATTTCAATAAGTTATGGACTTTCTAAACTAATAGTAATCTTGTAGAATCTTAATAAATTAAAATATTAAATTTGATTGGAAACCTTTATTTTAGGATTACAATAGCCTCATAATCATACTAGGAAAAAAAATCAACAATTAAAACATGTTTACTATGTAATAAAAGTCCATAACACATTTTATAGGCTATGATCATCCATCTTGTATCACTTGAAAAGTCCACCTTGTAATGAAATGATGGCATTTTACTTTCAAATTTTTTAATTTGATTCTTTTTGTGTTATAGTTTAATTAAATGAATCCCTTTTAAAATTTTCAATCAAACTTCAATGCATATTATACCAAACTTAAAGGTACCCCATAAAAATTGCCCTTGGGATTGTCTATTCTATAACTACCCCACTAGCTTCATCAATTAACTACAAGTTAATTTTAATTATAAGAAAACAACACTATATACTTAATTTTGATCACAAAATCCCCAAGAAAATAGGAACATTCAACCATGATATCACCTAGTGTTGACAATAGAGTGCAAGAAGAAACCATAAAAACCACCCAACATTAGAAGAAGAACAAGTATTTTCGACTAGTCTTTGCGACTAAAATTTAGTCACAAACGACATTTGTGACTAAAATCTCATTAGTTGCCTTGGACAAATCGCATGAGACATTAGTTGCAAACGACAAGGGGCATTGGATGAAAGAAAAAATCAACAAATACAAGTTCATCCTTTGGTTCCATTATATATGTATTGTCACATGCAACTACAATGCAACTATTTTGGTCATAATTGAGGCAAATGATGTGTTGCCACGTGTTTTAATATTGAATTATTATTATTATTATTATTATTATTATTTTGAAATCATTTCGAACGTTTATTTCAAATGCTTGGATGATCATATATTATGACACGTGGTTGAATGTAAATATGCCATGTGACACCTTAAATGAATTTAATACAAAATATTATTATTAGGTTGGTAGGTGCCTAGGTAGGTACATAAATAAGTGCCTACAAACCTAAGTTACATACCTACCTACCTATTTAGGTAAAAAAGTAGGTAGGTAAGTCTATCTTCTTAAGCTAAATACCTACTCATATAAGTAGGTATTTAGGTAGGTAGGTTCATAGGTTGACCTAGGTGGGTAGGTCATACTATGTACCTACCTAATTAGATAGATAGTAGGTTGGGGAGATTGATAGTTTAAAATTGTGCATAACTTTTTTTTTTTGGGGTTAAACCTTTTAATTAGCTCATCCCATGTGCACAATTTTCTTAATGCGAAATTTGATGACCACACCCCTTGTTTATATAGTGTTCAAAATAGGAACGGAGAATAAACAATATGGGATAAGTTTTGAAGTTGCAACTTTTTCACAAACTAAATTATAACTCCAAAACTTTCCTCATGCCTTTTGGTCTTAATTTTTAGATTTATAAATAATTCAAGTACATGGTTCACTAGATAATTAAATAACCATTTAATTAATAATTATTAAATTTAACATATATTAAAATATAAACTATACACTACAAATATTAAATATTCATTATCAACTACTCAAATAAATAATAACTTCTTAATATTTAACTAACTAACTATTTAGTTTCTCACAAGTTGTTAATACATAACTCAAAGATAAATAAATAACTAAAATAGTTTATTGCTTTTTATTTCTAGTTGAATTATAGATAATATAGTTAATGTAAAAATAATTTAATGACTTTAATTTTTAAAAATAATTATTTAAAAATATATTTCAAATGAACGAACAATAGTTATTAAAAATAAATTCTTGCAAGATTTTTAAAAAATAGTAATATTAAAATAGTTACATTAATTACTATAATTGCATTTATTATTGTAAAAAACTTTATCATAGATAAGTAAGTACAAATTTTTTTAAATAAAAACTTAAATCAATTTATAATAATTCCTGAAATTACAATCATTACAATAATTATTTTAACTACATTATAATGTTTCCAAAATTTTAATTCAGATTTAAAGTTATAAATTACAGATTGTGAATAACTATGTTCAATTAAAAAATAATTATGCATATACTATAATTAATTCTTATCTGAAATAATTACAATGATTTTAAAGTAATGTATCATTAATTACAGTAATTAATTTCTTTTACTGTAAGAATATAAAATATATAATGCAAAAATTGATGTTTCAAAAATTATTATTTAGTGTAAATTATAAGTAATAAATATTATCATTTAAAATTATTTATAAAAGTGATTCATTATGGATAACATTAGTAGAAAAAAGCCTCAAAACTCAATCAATAATTTTTGGAATTGAAATATTAATTTTAGATTCCAAAAAAAAGATTCAGAATTCAAATATCATTTTTTAGATGAAATAAGTCTTTGAATTTAGATTAAAATTTTCAGAATTGAAATGTCAATTTTCATGTTCAAAATTGAAATTTCCATTTTTAGACTCAATTAAAAAAATTCTGAATTGAAATATTAATTTTGAGAATACAAAATAATAATTTTTAATTGTAATTTCAAGTTTCAAATCAAATAAGTTTTTTAATTTTAATTTAAAAATTAGAAATTGAAATATTAATTGTTAAAATCGAAAATAAAAATTTAGAATTCAAATGTCAAAATTTAGATCAAATAAGCTTTTTGAATTTAAATTTTTTTTAAGGAATTGAAAAAGCAAATTTCAGATTCAAATATCAAATTTCAAATTCAACTAATTCTTTAAAAATTTGAAATAGTAGTTTTTAGAATTGAAATATAAATTTTGATATTCAAATTACACACATATATATAATGAATTCCAGAAGCAATTTTCGGAATTGAAACATTGATTTTAATGTTTAAATATAAGTTTCATAATTTTAATTTTAATTTTATACTCAAACATGTATTTTTGAATAAATTTAACAATTTGAAGAATTTGTATTTAAAACTTCAAATTGAAATATTGTATTTTAGATTCAAATAATAATGTTTAGATTCAAATAATGATTTTTAATTAAATAGAAAAATCCGAATGCAAATAAAAAATTCAAGTTCACATAAACTTAAATTCAAGTATCAATTTTTAAATTCAAATATATGTACATTTCATAACTGAAATATTAATTTTCAGATTTGAATAATAAATTTCAGAGTTGAAACATTAATTTTTTAAATCATTATATGAACAATATACATACATACACATAATTAATATACACACAAATATATATTTATGATATATGTAATATATCGTAAATATACTTTTAATACATACATAAAAATACACCCCTATGTCACCGTAGAATACCTTTAGGATGTGACTAATTTGGTGACTATTGCAACTAATGGGACATATCAATATATTCATGGATGAAAATAAACCTAAAAGTCATCCAATTGATCGGATGAATTTTTCAATAGTTGCATCATAGTTGTAAAAGTGACCAAAATAGTTGAAATTTGATCTTATAGTTGTAAATACTTCCAAACTTAGTCATAAACGACTATAAGTCGCATGTAGTTAGAAACGAAGTGGTTACATTTTGGCTGATTTCTACGAGTGCAAGGAGATAAGATAACACACATGGGAAAAAGGAGGAGGAGAAGAAGCTCAAAGGAGATTAAAAAAACACTAACATCAATGCAAAAGGAAATTGTAAATCCAATGGGAAGTTTAATCTTTTGCACTCAACATAAAGGAATTTGTTATTGCAACAACATGAGTGATAGTTTCAAAACTATTCTTGGTTATCTTGAAACTCATCTTTCCACTAACTATCCCTCATCTAGTAAAATGACAATGGCTACCATTAGAAACATGTACCTAACAACAACACTTTTCCTTAAAGGTGTACACATAGTTTGTTTTTTTTCAAAGTGATCTTCATCTTCTTTGGTGTAAACACAAATGCATGTTTCCTGTAAGCTGAAAAAATACCACCAGGAATTACAACTTCCCCTACTTCCTTGAACAACGCAACTACTATGTGAACATGAATGGTGAACAACAAACACGTGAATAGAACTTTTGTGAATAACACAAATTTTTTTTAAAGTATTTTTGCTATGTAAGCCAAATATTGTCTAGGTAGACAAAAATATTTTGTCCACATCAATAGAATATTCTATTAACGTGGCAAAAATATTCATCCAAATATACTGAATGGTGAGTTTGACAATTAAGAATTATTTCCCATAATCTTTCAATAATGTTTTAAATAATTAGTGAACATTTAACTTAGTTTGATAACTAATTTTTATTTAATAGTGAAACATCATTCATGTATGCAAAATGTTGAATGAACAATTATCAAAACGTTTATAAAACCAGAGTGTTAACATTGCTTGCAAGTTTTAGTTTAAAAGCCAAACACATAGCATCATCACGAGTGCTAAAATTGCCAATGTTTGTTGTATTTGTTTTTTTATTACAATTCAAAAGTGTACTTCTACCTACACAATAGTTACATCATGAGTCAACAAGCAACAAATTTCATCACAACTTCAAGTTGGAAAATGGATGAAACTTTCGATTGCCCACAAAACATGTCATGTTGCAAAACATAGTACATGTGTTTACATGGCACCCACTTCCCTCACCAACCTAACGAACTGGACATCGTTTTTACAAAATCCAGACCAATGCAAGTTGGGAAGTTCCTATTGTAACTTCATATTGCTTCTTGTTTGGATTTTGGCCAAATAAATATTTATATATACGTCCATATCCAGTAAGGGGAACCTCCAATGGTGGGTTTATAATCGTTTCAAGAAGTTGACCAGCCTCCCACCGATTGTAGATTTGACATTTCAAATGGCACTGTACAATAAACAACCTTACCATTACATGATGTTGGCCACAACATTTCATCCACTGGCCTATTTATAGGAATGGAGTTTTACCCTTTGAATAGATTTCAAGGAAACATCGATTATCATTTATTTAGAACAAATCTTGTTTCCTCAAGAGACTTGATTTCATTTTGGGTGAAATTAGTTTTAGCTTGAACATGCCAAATTTTTGGAACAGTTGGTCTATCCAATGCATACTTGCGTTTCGTACCGCCAACACAATGATTCATATCATTTGCACAGAACTAGAACTTGTGCAACTTTAAAGGTGCACCAGGGAACTAAGACCACAACCTTGAATAAGTTAGGGCAAGGACACTAGTAGAAGTTGGGTTGACAATTATCCTAGCAGCACAAGAATGCTAGTGGATTTTTGCAATGTGGAACATTAAACATGCAACATAGGGGGGCATCTTTCTATATGCCAAATTCCATCTCCACATAGAGCCTCAAGGACCTCAACATCTCCCTAAATTTCATCCACCCTAGGTTCAATTTCCACACCTAATTTGGCAATTATATGGTTTACACAAAAATGAGAAAAATTCACATGGTCGTGCTTATGTGAATCCCCTTTTCATCTGAGGGCTAGGTTCACCTTCTATTTGTAAGAGCCAAAGACCTTTTCACCTTCCATATGTGTGATTCTAACTATGTAAACCAATCTCCGGGAATATTTCAGAATTGCGTCTGCAAGTTGTTTCGGATTTCCATATTGGGTTGCTTTATGCAAAAGCAACTCACTCTTATTAGGCCCTTGATATGGTCAACCACCCTACTTGAAATGAGAATACAACGTTGATTGTTTGCAATTTTGATCATAGTCATCTGATGTCACAACATACAAATAGGTTCCCCTTTTGCCAAACATTGTGCACTATCCTGAAAGGTTACACATGGGCATGTCTATAAGCTCTTTAGGAGAGAATTTTTGCAAGAAAAAATAAATGTTTGTTATGCAATATTAAAATAATTAGGAATGTAGATGTGAACTTGTTAAGAAGGTGGGGTGAAAGAAAAGATGTGTGGGAGGGTTGAAAATAGTACATGTATTATAAATCCTCCCCATTGTCTCACATAAAAGTGCCCAAACTAAGCCAATTCTCCAACTTTTGAAGTCCAGTTTCATCAATGACACTCGAGGAATACCACCAGTAGCGGATTGTTGCATACCAAACATTAGCATCTTCCAAAGAAATGGCATTTTTGTATTCATAGCATAATGTCCTATTTTTTTTGCAACCCTAGCTTAATATGTTGTTTTGTGTGTTTATCCATGGATTGACTCCAATGAAAAAAACAAGTTAGTTCTTTGTCAACCATTGGCTCACTTGCATCTCCACTACCATAGGCAATTCGAATTGTATTCCAATTGGTTTGAGTGCTATCAACCATGAATCCTTTGAAGTTTGGGTTGGGAACACCATTATTCACCATGATCTTGTTTAGATTCTGCCACATTACACATTGAGCTTCCGTGCTTTCAAATTGCATATCACATATTGCAATCATAATCACCTTGCAGTAGAAAGAATCATACACATGGCAAGCAAATGTCGTCCAACCCTCGACACACTTTACATGATCAAACATGATCCAAGTGGTTTGGAGGTCACCCTCAGGCTACATCCGCTTGACTAAATCACAACCACTACCATCTCCATGCACAAACATCTTGAATAAAAACACTTTTTCTCCAATATGTTGCCTTGGAAAACAACTATCCTAAATAAAACAATAACCATTATTCGTTTTAAGATCAAGAATATTAGAAACATACCTTTTGTTCCCTGGTTGATGCTTAAAGGATGCAATTAAATTTTGGAAATTGGGGGAAGATAATGCTATGAACTTGTCCATCACTTGGTGTAGTTTGTTGCCTTTTAAAACTTCCACCGGCCCTTTTCCATCCTTGTTCAATAGGTGTTAAAAAAGAAAGGTTTTATTTGCAACCAACGCAATGGCTAATGCGGGAGCCCCTAGTGTGCGAGACACCTCCTCCTCGACCATGAATTTAACTTGATTGAAAACTTTTTGAAAGTGACCTTCCATCACTGGATGATCATGCGTATTTAAATGAATAGTTGTTCAAATCAAATTCTCTTGCTTATGCACGATGTAATACATGCAAGCTACACACATATTAACATAGAAGGGGGCGCTATTACAGATTTTGCAAAATGGTGGATTAGGAGCAAAACAACTTCCTTGAAGGTCACGAACATCACCAATCCAAGTTGTTTCATTTCTACATTTGTTAAGAAAAAAGAAATTGCAGCCATCATTCCGACATTGCAAATGGCCTAAGCAACGCACTCTCCAAAAAGTAAGCTTGAAATCATTCTTGATGTTAGTTGTCTTAACCTTGCACCATGCATGGCCATCATGTTTCTTATCCATTTTTTACATCTGGTTAGAGTGACCGTCGGGACTAACAATTGGGGGGGGATTTAAACAAAACATCACCATTAAATATGGTCGGAATGCACATTTTCAATGTGAAAGTTATCATAATTTAAATCTTTCAACTCAAAGCTAGCATGTGAAGCAAATGACATTGCCTAGAGACAATCTACTACACTCAACATAGAGGGAATGTCTTGAATGGAATATTGGGAATAAACAGAAATCGAAGTAAAATGACTTGTGTGCAGAGAAGAGGTCAATGGGCAAAAAGAAATTGAAGGTGTTCCATCTTCATCGAATGAATTGCATAAATCTATGAACAAAGTTGAGGATCGACACATTTTGGGACAACCTCTTGCTTGATATCCACAAGATGCAGAATGACATTTGTAACAAATGTCACAGTTTTCGGTGTCAAAAAAATATTTTGAAAGCTTTTCGTAAGATCTTTTGCAATGATCCTAAACCTTTCGGCATTCAGCTTCCATTCCAAACCAAAATCACCCAAGACTGGAACTTGATAAATGAATCTAATAACATTGTTGTTATCATCACACATTTTGTCCTTGGACACATGAACAATTCCTAGATGGAAACCAAACATAGCACACAAACATTTCTTTGTGACATGCAAGATTCCCAAATTATCAATAGGAATGGTGACCTCAACTTTACCCTCGGCATAAAAAATTACCATTTTACTAGAAATCAAACAGACCAAAGAATGAGGTAGAAACGTTATAAAAATGACAATGTTCTACATGAAAATAGATGACAAATAGAAAACAATGACGTTGGTTAAAAAAATATAAATTGTATGTTAACCTTGTGGGAAATGCCAAAAAGAACAAAAGGAATGTTCAATGGAAAATATACTTCAATTTTCGATGATGGAAGATACTTAGCTAATTTGGGAAAAAGATGAAAAGTATGGTAGAACATAAAAAAGGTTAGTGGAACTTGTTGCTATTGGTTGACAATACCGAATAAAGGAAAATGGACTATTATGTAAGGAAACTTCGAAAAATGATTAGATAAATGGACCTCATGTCAGGTACATTTTATTATAGTTGCGATACGGATAACGAAGGAATCTATTACCCTTTTGTGGAGAGGGCCTATTGCACTCATTCAATTTGCCAACAAACTAACTAATGAAATCTGACAAATACAAATAACTACTTTCCTTGGAAAACATAGTAGCATATATTGCAAGTGGTCAACAACTTTCCATGCACTTTCAATTCATTGTTGCTTTTCCCAATATAATGAAATTAAGAATAGTAAATGCAATAGTCTAATTTTCATTCAATATCTCACAATATGCAACATTCATAATCACGAGATGTTATATAATTTGGAAAAATGGGAAAACCCAAGAACATAATTTGTATCCTTATAACATAGTTGTATTCTAGAAGAAGGATTATTCTCAACACACATAGTAGGGCCTTTATTAAATAAGACATAACATAAAAGAAAAAATATTTGTTTATGCTTGAGAGTCCAACATGAAATCCTTTCTCAATAATATCCAAAGATTTTTCCAACAATGTGTAGGAATGTGATTCATAAGAAAGGAATTTTGATTCTTGCTTAATTAGGAGATGGTTTTTTAGAAATTTTAAATTCAGGAAGATGTAGGATAATATTAAAGATGGGTATTTGCTGATGTCTAATTAGCACTAATTCAATTGATGATTTAGCAAATAAATTTTAAACACATATCTTAAATTTTCTCCAGATTAATAAAAAAATTATTATGCATGTATAATAAAAATTTTATTGGAGAAAATTATTTGGGAAAACTTATTGGGTCAAAATAAAAATGACCTAAATAGTAATATGTTAAAATAGGAAAAATCAAATACATCAAGAAACAAGTTTGGGATACATATTTAATAAACTACACTATACAAATTTAACCACATGGGATCGAAAACAAACATTATGATTCATAGAAATAAGTTTTTAGTTTTAAAAGAAACAAAACTTAATTAATGAAAAAAACAATCTTAAAAACTTTAGAGGTTTGTAATGAATATTGATGGAATATTGTCTAGGAGATCTTGCCTAACAATTCCATAAAATAAACAAAATTCTAGAAATATACACTAGATTTTAATTTTTGGAATTTATTTAAAAATATATTCTCATCTATAGTAGACTTTAGTTCAAATGGATGTAATTAAGTAGATATGAGCATGTTAAGGATAGATATGTGAAAATGTTTACAAAATCATCCATAACAGCTTATCAACCAAATTAAATTTCAATGATATATACTAAATATTTTACAAAGGGTTTATATATCTATTAGTTTGAATATAAAAGGTTTCTGAATAAAAAAATAATGAAAGGTGAAATTTTAAAAGAAATAAAACACATTACTGAAATGAAGATTATTCTATACCCTCATAAACCACACAAAGTTCAAAATAGATGCACTAAATTAGTTATTAGGAATTAAAAAGTAAATAATTTAGTCACAAATTAACCCAAATTTAATTATTTGGAACAATTATATATTTGTAAAATAGACACATTTATAGGATATTTATGGATAATACAATTTCAATAAACTAGCTATTTTTGGAATCTTCTTATAAGCTCCAGTTCATAAAACAATAAGAAAAATTTATTGAAAATTGTAGGAAACAAAATGGCATCCAATATATATATATATATATATGTATGTATGTATGTATGTATGTATATTAAAGTGTAGAAGATTGAATTTAACAAATTGGTACCCAACTTAAATATTGAAAAATTGATTTATTTCAACTATTGAAGAAATTAAAATTTCAGTAATTTTGAGAAGGGTGAAGGATATCAATGAAATGATATATATTAAATTAGCTATTTTGGAAATTAATAAAGAAATAATTTAATGGAAAATTAGTCAAATCCAAATGTACTTATTTAGATAGGATATATATTTGTAAACTAGAGACATTTAAAGGATACATATAGTGAAATTAAAACCTCACTAACCAATTTTTTTATAATTCCTTCCATGAGGTCCCAAAAACAATTACAAGGGTCCAAGGTATTGCTAAATGATAATAATATGAAACAAAATGGCATCCAAGTGATATATATCCATTAGTGTGTTATAGATTGCAATTACCTAATCCTTAACCAAATTAAATATTGAAAAGTTGTTTAGGAAATTAATATTGTACTAACTCACAAGTTCCAATTATATGGTATTCTAAATTTAGACATTTGGTTTATTTGGAAAACAAAAAAATTTGGGATCTAAAATTTCAATTAAGGAATAAGTAGGCAAGGGATATCAAATCAATTACCTATTAAATGCAATTAAGAATAAGGACCTATACCTCCAATAGTTATTGAATGGGCTTTCACAATTTTCAAATCTATAGTGAGTAATTGATGACATCTAATTACACTAGAGATGGTTGAATTTTCTTTTCATTGTGTTGTAATTTTTCGAATGCAAGAGTGCACAAACCTTGAAGAAAACACAAGGAGCCCAAGGTGTCAGATATAGAAAACAAGCTTCAAGGGGACAAATCCAAAGTAAAGGAAAAAATAGACAAGAATGTCATTACACCAAAAAATTGAAGTGACCAATGACATGCAACGAAATTTATTTGCAGAGGACCAATTAGAGAACTCATTGTTCAACTGAGAGGAAGAGGTATGTTCTTTAATAGTTTTTAGTTGAAAACAAAAATTATACAATAGTGTCAAGTATTTGGTTTTTCCTTGCAAAAACTATTTGTTTTTAGTTTAGATTTTTTTTTCAAGCACTTGGCCATAGATCAAGCTCCAAAAAATTATAGCTCCAACTATGGCATTATTGAATAGTTTTCGGCCAAAAACAAAAGATATGCAAAGTGTCAAGTATATGGACTTGCAAAAACTTTTAGATCTTTTGCAAAACTTTTGGAAGATATTTCAAGAAGTGATTATAGGAAACCCTAATTTCTTTCACCACAATATATATCTTGTGTTTTGATTCATTTAGATTGTGGAAGGAACAAGCAAGCAAACACAAGAAAACTTGGAGGTAAACTTTCTAACTTTTTCTTCTTTCCTTTGTTTTTATGTCCTTTCATGATTTGTTTTTTGCATTGATTTTTGTTTCATGTTTCATATTTCTTGTTTTCTTCTTGTATGTAGTTAGAGTTTTTTTTCAAGATTTCGATGTTCCAAACTTCGACACCAAAGTTTGAAATGGTGAAAGAAAAATTCTCTCAACCTTCCCAAGCCACGGCTGAGTTCTTGAGTGTCGAGAGCTTCTTGCTTTCAATGGTTTGAAGCTTGGTTGCAAGCTTAGGAAGGCTAAGAGTCTTTTTTCCTTAGTTCTCCAACTCTTGGAGCTCCAAGGTCTCAGCTTTCCAAACTTTAACATTGAGCCTTGGAATGATGAAAGGATTTTCTCCTCCTTGCACTCAAATTTCTTTAAGCTTAGTGCTGAAGTTTGGAAATCTTAGAGGCTTTTTTCTCTTTATGCATCAAAAGGGACGTAGGTTTCAAAATTATGTGCCAAGATTTGGATTTTCAAATGATTTTTGCTCTCGATCTTCCAAAGTTTGGAGCCAAACATTGGAGGGATAAGATAATTAATTCTTTTGTTTTTTGAGCTTTGCTTGAAAGCAAAATCCTCTTGACTATGCAATCTTTGGCACTCAACATTGGTGGATCAGGAGAGCTTTGCTCTTGGAGCTCCAAGGTTCAACATCGATGGATGATGGAGCTCCCTTGAAAATCCTTATAGACTTGATCAATGTTCTTTTTTCTACTATGAAACTTTGAATTACTATTTTTACTATATTATTCATTTGCATCTTTGTATTTTGTTACAGGCTCTCCACACCATTCCATTAAATAGCCAGGAAGAGGTGGGTTGGTTCATCCTTACCCCTTTTTTTTCATGTTCCAATTTCCATAGCTTCTTACATCTTTTGGTTTTGTCCTTTTGGGTCAAATAATTTTATGAACCCATTGAGCAAGAAGAAGCCTCGGCCATACTTCAAGAAGAGGTAAGGAAGAAGAACATTGATTTTCATCATTTCATGTTTCTCTTTAGAACTATTGGAATCAGACTATGTCATTGGAATTAACTTTTTTGTGTTTCAATCCAGGACAGACTAGGGGAATTGCACAGGTTAATCCCTTGGATGTGGTAAATCCAAATCCTTCATATACTTCAATTCATGTAGTTTGATTTCATTTCTTCAAACTTGCATTTGCTTCAAACTTGTTGTGAATTTTGGTTTCAAAGTGGGAATCTGTTTCATTTTCAATGTGTTGCAAACGTAGGTTGTAAAGTCTATAGCTCAAGACATGGAGCCAAGCACATTTGATGACACAATCCAAAATGTCCAAGTCCACCACCAGTTCAAGATTGTGGAGGTTTTGGACAAACATAAGATTTTGCCAAAAGAGAAAACTTGAATGAACATTCCCTTTTGCAAAATGATATCAATGCCCGTGGTGAGACCAACCTTGAAAATTGATGTGCTGAAAATGGAATAGGCTTTCCATATGGGATATAAGGAGGGTGACAAAGTTTTTTGTGTCTGCCACAAACTGGCAAGGGGAAAAATCTCTTGTGGACGCTTATGAAGAGGGTTCCATCAACATTTGAAAGTTGCTAATGATGAATTTGAAGTCTTTCTTAAAGGAGATTTAGATTTCTTTAGGTTTTTAGGACGTATGTTCCATGTGTGGGACAAAAATCACTGTCTCTAAGCATGGATGCCATACATCATTTGAGTACACCCCAATGATACAGATTGGCACATTTGCATCGATTCCATTTTGTTGGACACAACAAAAAGATTTGTGGAGCTTCTCATTGCCACAATTAACCTTAATAAGTAAGCATTTTTTTTTCATGCAACTTGAGCTCATTTGAATGTCCATATACATGTCCCTCACACCTTGTTCATTTTATTTCTGTTTAATGTGTAGGTCAATTGAGTTGGATCATGTCAAGCCCAACCTTGTGCGCATGATTTCTTTAAAATCCAAAGCATTGGTAAAATTTCCCTATGGCAATTCAAGGATGTTGTATCCCCTAACCTATATAAGAAGTGCAAGAATAAATCTCATAAGACTTGGTATTCATTGACAATGGAGGCATTTTTTGAATACATGTACAAGGTAATAATAATAATCTTTCAACTTCACTTGAATTCTTTTTTTAAATAGAACATTCATGTCTTTTGAACTCAAAATCCTCTTGCTTTTTATATATAGAAAAAGTTCTTTGCAGTAGTTGATGTTGTTGTCAAGTTATATTATGAAGAGGTGCCGGACCTAGGCTAGAGGTTGGCATCCAAAATGCAAATGCTCATGGAGAAAGCCATGGAATAAATCAGGAAGGAGCAACTAATAGGCTTTGCTAAACATCTTCTAGTCTGTGATCCATCGTTGGGTCCATAGTTCCTACGATAGATTCAAATTCATTATGATATGAACTTTGACCTAGATATTGATGTATTCCGAGAAGGAAAATAAGTTGTTAGCTTATATCTTTGACAAAAAGGCAAGATTCGTGATTATCAATGCATATAGCTTCTAAGCTTCAACCTCAAGTTACATAGGAGTAGACCTCAATTGTAAGTCCTTGAAATTAGGCTAAAAATATGTAATTGAAAGAATGCAAGATTTGTATAACGAGGTACCTGAGACCAAAAGGTGGCCTTATGGAGCCACTTGTCAACCTAGAGTTAGAAAAACCTTATTCTGGGAATTTCTTAGCCTCCCTCAACACATTGGACTTGTTCCACTACATGAGCCACAAAACCTTCTGTTCATTGGAGATCGTTGATGAGGCCAACATTTGTAGTTTCTCGACAAAGTGTCTACATCGTTGAGTTCTTGGAGAAGAGAACCACATGTGAATAAAGCTGTAAAAGTTTTGGAGACAAAAAGTTTTGGAGGCTAGAGGTTGATTTGGCAATTGTGGAATTATTTACCATTCAACTTTGGGAATTCAGTTCTCACCCATACAAAGGTGGAATCAAAAGTTTTTTGTGTCAGTTAGTCCCTAGTGAAGAACATTTCTAGCATGGGAGTTTTTAGCTTAGTCAGAGACATGCATTTTTGGAGTTTTATTCCAAGACATTAAGTGGTGTGTGGCCAACTTTTTCATACCAAACATTTGGCGGTTTAGGATTGTGTTGGTGAATCATATTTTCTGCACCTCGTAGGTGGTGGAGTGCCACGCCATCATCAAACATGAAGGATTTGAATTCCTGTCATGATTCCTATGCAAGAATTACATAAATGGAGATTTGTGTTATATGGTTGTGTATTTCCACTCGTGTTCGTTGGGTTGCGCATGTTGCCTATTAACATGTTGGTCAGGTTGTCATATGCTTTTAGGGGGTAAGGGGATTATCAAAGTGTGTGCCATTTGGTTATAAACTGGGGGTGAACACATGTTCTCATATTGACCTCTTGGTAATTTGTGCTTATTGTTTAGTGTGAAACTTTAGGTGAAAAGCTATGTGCCTTCCCACACGTGCCATTATTGCCACAATGAGCCTAAGGGTTGTGATTAATGAGGTTAATGGTTGGGCATGGGATAAGGTTACCACCCAATCTTGATCATTGAATAGGTCCTACTTGATTGTTGGTTTTCTTAGATGTGTTGATTAGGTTTTAGTTAGGATTTAGGTTGTATTGGGAGGTGTAGTTACAGATATGTCTAGATTTTATCACAAGGATGTCCCATTGCTTATTATTATGGTGAGATTGGGTTGATGACCAGTAAAGCACCTTGTTGTGTTCATAGTGTGCCTTAGTTTGTTGGCCTTGTGATATGTTTTTGTGGGTGTAGGTGCCCTAGCCATACATTTGCAACAACCCTAAATTCATGTTATGCATGGGGGTCTAGTTACGTTGCAATAGGTTTGACATCCTTGTAGATTTAATTTGAGCCATTGTAGGTGTATCATCCTTTTGTGATTGGATTTTAGGGGAGATACCCAAGTTAGGGTTTAAGGTTCATCACGAAGGTGACACAAGATTCAAGGGATAGGGATATTGTTACTAATGGTTTCACTAGGCGAAGGGTGCAATTCAAACCACCCACACCACCTTCATCATCATCTAAGGGAGATTCTTTAGATTCTGAGATAGATTTTTCTCCAAGCTTTGTCACCCCACCACTGTTGTGGGACATGGAGGATATGTATGGAGCCAATAAAAGGCCCCATCGATATTTAGGGGTGATTGGCACCATTGAGTTGGATGATTTCATCCAAAAGTTTGAGAGTTAGCGTGACATGCAACAAATGCGTAATCCCCAATCATTCACACCTTTCATGGCATGGAAGGGTTTGTTTCAACATTTGGAGGGGTCACCTATGGGTGACCATCATGAATTCAAATGTGCCCATGAGATTCAAATTGAGGAGTGGTGGGTACATTGGTCTCCCAATTATGTTTCTATCACTATGAGAATTGTGGCCCCAAGTGGTGCATCGACAACTCTTAACATTAGTTCAACAAATGGGAACGAAAGTGCCACTAGTAATGGAGCCATCCAAAGTGGTGGAACTATCAAGGGTGGTGGTGTAGGGGCATCCACTAGTACACGAGGTACATTGCCCATATTTAACCTAGTTGTGGAGTTTTTCCATGAGTTGCGGCAAAATTACCAAAGGGTTTGTAAGATTTCCAATGTAAGCCCCATGAGAGCTTGCAAGAAGCCTATCCATGGATGCGTAGGTTGATCATGGTGACACAAGGTGTCATAGAAGCCCAAGCATTTCAATTTTGGTATGGGATCTTGACAAGGAGCTTAAGCGTTGGGTGTGGGATGCCATTTTTTTTCAGCTTACCCAACTGACTTTGGCTAATGTGTTTTAGTTGTTGGAAAGGATTGAAATGAACATGGTGGAGGAATGAATGGTCACCCTTGGGTTCAACAAGAAAAACCCATGAAATTCTCTAACACCATCAAACCAAGAATCACAAAGTCAGCCCACCAAGGCCACACCACACAAGGCCAAGAAGGCCAAACCAGACTCAAGTGGTGGTTCCACATCCTATTCAATGGAACAAGGTGGAGAAGACAAATGTTGGAGGTGTGGTGGGCCTCGTAAGAAAAATAATTGTCCCAATCCACCATAAGCCATAACTTCCAATTTTAATCCTAGCCAACCATGTTCCCATTATCATGCATATGGGCATGATGTTGATATTTGCTTCACATTTTTCCTAGAATTACAACAAGGCCAATCATAGAACACCAATGCCAATAAGGGCCAAGGTTTTGGGAAGGGTTGGAAGAAGAAAGGTGTAACCAACAAAAGGCTAACCACCAAGCTAATTCAAGGCCAACTTAACACCATGGAGGCTAGGTTTACACGGTTGGAGGCCCTAGTCACAAGCATGGTGGCCCAAGTGAAATATATTACATCTAGGCCAAGGAAAGCTGAAGATAGGGAATATGACCAATCATGTGGTCAAATGCAGATCAAGGATTCTTTTGTGGAGCTAGTTTTTGTTGAGAATTCAAGCTCAACTAGTTAGGTTTCATTAGTTACTAGAGTAGGAAAGTAACTAGGTTACTTTCACAAGGTTGAATTACTTTCTTTACTTATATTAGTTTGGTTATTTGTGGTTTGGTTT
>Ga0209611_10000307_pt1 | contig 67213 bp, 56 predicted proteins | sample S1TSphgellanicum_3_FD_187693 | JGI IMG/M metagenome (GOLD analysis project Ga0209611, IMG submission 187693) | Host-associated microbial communities from peat moss isolated from Minnesota, USA - S1T2_Fc - Sphagnum magellanicum MG (SPAdes) (version 2) | ecosystem: Host-associated > Plants > Peat...
AAAACCTTTAAAACACACATTTGACACAAACTTTTCAATGATGCAATTAAATCATGAATAACAAAATGTATTCCATTCCATTATTGAAAACCCACAAGGTTTGCACGTTTTAGCAAGCACATTTGGAAGTGGGAAAAACTTTTTTTGTGAAATACATCACATAACATTTTCAAACACTTGGCAAAAATGTATTGTTATCAGCAATTATGGGCACATCAACATTTTTTTTATGTTCCACAGTGACTACTATACACACTACATTTCACATTCTAGTGCGAGGATATTTATCAATCTTCCTTGAATTTAACAATATCATAGAAAAACTAAAAATTGCAAATGTCATCATTATAGATGAATTGTCCCTGATGACTAGCAACATACTTTGTGCTATGGAACAACGCTTAAAATAAGCAATGTCTATTGCAAAAACATCTCCATTTCAAACAAAACTTGTATTATTGGTTGGCGACCTTGCACAATTACCACCAATTTGTAAGCACACATTGCAACAAAATGACATATTATGCAAAAGTTATCATGTAAAATCTACACATGGTTGGAAAATGGCACAACAACATTTTTTGTCCATATTAATGTGTCATGGCACAAATCTAAAATACTTACAATTTCTTAACATCATTCAAGAAAAAAAACCAACCATAAAGGAAATTCAAAAAGTTTTATCACCATGTTTTTTGCAAATTCAAGAAATAAACTTTCACATTGATAGAACCACAACAATTCTTTGTACGCATAAAATAGATGTTGAAAAATACAACACCATTTTTTTACAAAAACATTTTCCAACTTTCGAAATTTATGAAGAAAAAATGGACACAAATGCTACAAATATAGAACATATTCAACCATGGTTGAACAACAAATTCGTCAACTACATACATACCATTGCTGTAGATGCACTTGTCATGTTCACAAACAACATCAATATACAAAAAAGAGCTATAAATGGTGCAATTGCAACTATATCATCTATCATATTTGATCCCAAAAACAATATCACCGCTATAGAAGTCCAACTAACAACTAACTCCATAATGTTAAAAATGATTTTGAAAAAACATACATTTCAACACAAATATACATATGATGGATATTATTATAAAGCATCATTTCCAATCACATTGGCATATGCTATTACTAGCCACAACTCACAAGGTGCAACAATCAATTCAAAAGTTATTATCAATATAGAAAAAGCTTTTGCACCTGGCCTCACATATTTCATGTTTTCGAAGGTCACAAATAGAAAGAATTTGAAAATAATAGAAAATCTTACTCCAAATGATTTCATACTTTGCACTTTTGAAGATGATTAATTTAACCACAATATCTTGCAAATACCCAAATTCCATATCAATACATATATTCCCAAAATTTTAAAACTTTGCATCACATCTTTGCATCACATCTTTGCATCAATAAATCAACAAAACAAACACTTTCTAACATTTCACAATGGAAATGAATATAAATTTACATGTGTATAGATACATGCATATAACAATATGGGAAAGTAAAAGTTGCATTTAGGTATGTGTGTTTTCATCAATGTTACAATTGACTTTCATGCTTCAGTTTTTGGACCTCAAACAAATAAATTCAGAACAAATCAAAATGTCATTCTTTATGTTTTTTTGAAATTCTTATAAATGCATGTAAGTGAACATTATTGATTGATGTCGTATGTTGCTTGTAGGTGCATGACAACATGGTTGAAAAGAGTCAAGTTCAACACCAAATATGCTTTCCAAACATCGTGCAATGCTAGCAATTATCATTCTTGCAAAAAAAAGTTTCTCTTGCAAATAATCAAAAAGCAAGGAAACTTTAAATTTTATTTTGGTGCACATCTAAATGGCATATATGACATGATATGCCTTTATTTATCAATAGGATTCTAAGCAATATCCTAAATTTAAATATTTCAATTTTCCTCTTATTTGAAAACCTTTAGATTTTATTTTCTTTCATTGTATTCTATTATCCAATAATTATTAAACAATGCATTATCAGTATGCAACTACAATGACTAAGCTACACCAATCCATGGGGGCTGCCTCCTCCCATCAAGGGGGGGCCTTCAGCCCCTAGTGACTCATTGAATAAAGTTCAAAGTGCCTCAATTTGGGAACTTACAAGCTTCTTTTTTAAGATGAAAGCTTGGAAAAGCAAAAAATAAAAACACACACATACACACCCAAAAAAAAATCACAAAGAAGCTTAATCTTTATTATTAAAAAAATGAAAAAAAAGCTTCAACTTCTTCAAAAAGCATAAAACTCTTTAAACCCTAAAATCAAAATCAATTTTTTAAAAATAAAATCTCTATCGGGTTCTAGTTCTCAAATGAGTTTGAAACTGGACCAATTACTGGGCAATGCCAGAACCAAGGGGTGATTCCAATCTGATTCCATAACTGGCCCCCCTTATCTGGTTCTAAAAATGGGACTCGATTTTGGGTTCCCTATTCCAAAACCAAACTGGAACCACTTTCAATTAACCAGGTCCACCTGGATAACCAGCCAAGACTAGTTTTCACCCAATGAGAGGCATGATAAAGCAAAAGGCATAATACATCTGATTGGTTGAATGTATGTTGCTGGTTAGTACTTTTTTTCTCTCTAAGGAGGTGTTGGGTTCGAATTCTGTTGCAAATCAAGAACTAGGTAGGGCTCAAAAAGACGCAAGCCCAGAAAAAGTGCAACAGACAGAGCTCATAGGGAGCTATATTGTTTTTTAGCATCTCATGAATTTGTGTGGTGTTTAGGATCTTATGAATTTGGGTGGCGACAAGTTTGTAGTGGATAAAATGCATCTTTTTGATGCAAGTTCCTGTTGTTGTGCATGTGTTTTGGGTGTAAGTAAATTCTTGGGGGAGCCAGTGGAGGACGCTTCTGAGGGTTTTGTTGGGGGAGAATTGAACAAGTAAGTAATAAGCTTTGTCCCCAGGTTTTTAAGCCCATAAGAATTTGTCCCATCGCTGGTAGAAGGTCCAAGGGATATGCAACTCTGTTCAACAACTGCTGGGTGGAAATTGTTTTTTTTTGTTGTTCTTCTTCTTCTTGTTTGGTAAGAGATGGGACCATTGGCTCTTGCGGTAGCAGCAACAGGGGTGTTGGCAAAACAGGTGATACCTTCTCAATTGCCTGTGACTTCAGCTTCAGTGCCTGCTGGCTTCACGAACTCTGCGAATTTGCATGCAAAGCTTTTTTGTGACGCTTCCACCTACATGTGGAGGAGTTTACCATTGTCCAGATCTTCATTTTCCCTCTGCTGCTTTAACGAAAGTTCGAACAGTGAGGAGCCTGGAGAATTTTCATCAAAAGCTGACAGTCATGTAGGGGACTCAGACATTCCGGAGCCGCGTCCGGAAGCTCATCGACAACCCCCAAGTCCTGCTTTAGGGTCTGCGTTATCGTCTTCTTCTGATCAAGGGGTAGAAGAGCTGTCAACAAGTACAAGGACAAACTCAGACTCTGCACCGTGGAAGGAGATTGATAAGCAAGAATTAGTTGGTGATCCAGGAATCATAGGGAATTTGCAGCTCCAAAGCTCCTTGGCCACACTGTCACAAACGCTTGCTATGATGTCGGAAACAATGAAGGAAGTGTCTGCGGCAGTGGAGCTTGTAGCCAAAGCTCTGGACTCTGCGACAACTTCCTCTTCAGAAGCGGCAACATTGCAAGCATCTACAAAGCCTGCCTCACCCCCAGAGCCAAGCAACCTTCAAGAGATTGCAAATGGCCAGGTAAAAAAATTCTTCCCAGTTCTCTTGAACAAATTTCCTTCATATTATTCTTTTGATTCTAGTTCCAAGCTCAATCCACAAGCTTCGAAATAAAAAATTATTTTAGTTTCAATCCAATCCAGCAGTTGCTTTAGGAGATAGCTGGCATTGAAAGATTGGGAAGAATTGAGCTCTTTGAAGCAATTGTGATGCTCTGAAAGTTGTCATCAGAAATGACAATGCTGTGATCTGCATGTGTCTCCTTTGTGCTTCTCCTTTTCTCACCCTGAATCTCTGACATAATTAAGTTTTCTCTTTGAGCTCTTGACCCCTTCTTCAATGCTCATTTGCTAAACACTTCACTGCTAATCTGTGTCCTGAACCAGTCTCTACCCATAATCTCTGATCCTAGTTTTAATGCTGACCCTAAATTGTGCATCAATCACAAATCGAGGGCAATGTCTCCACTGCCATTTATTTGCAAATGCTATGAATTACGGTGTTTGGTCTGAGTTCTATGCTAACCCATCTCTTGGTGTTTGTCAAAAACTGGCAGCTTTGTGAAAATGACAAGGAGGAGAGGTCTAGAGACCAGATTCCAGTGTATTTGACAGAACAAAATGCAAGAGCTCACCAACTAGCATATCAGCTTCAGCAAGCTTTTGTGCAGGCTCGGATTGATGGCTTGGGTAAACCTTATCAGGTTTTCAATTTTTCTTTCCACATTGAAACTTCTTTTCCTTCACACTTTGTGGTGAATACTGATTTCTCAATTTTTGTCAAGAATTGCAAAATATTATCCTGCCACTAATCTGCTCTGCTTGCAATTTTCTGTATTTTTCAGCTGCAATACAACTATTGTCAGTCACTGCAGGACTTGAATGTCTCTGATTTCACAGGCTTCAAATTCAGCCTGCACAATGCATCTGTGTAAATTTCATTAATGATTGAGTACTGAAAGAATCCTCATTTTTGTCAACAATCTTTCAGGGGAGGGCAATTGAGGATTGGTTTTTTGGTGTGGGGTCTTGTAGCTCGCAATCGATGATTTTGTGACGGCATGTATGGAAGCACATGCAGAGGGGTTTGGATTCAAAGAGCTGCAGTTACAGCTCATCTTGTTAGAAGGAGCTTTGTCAGGAGCGTTTTCTGTCCGAGCCCAATGGTATTCTAATGACCCTCTTGTGGACGAGGTAACATCTTTATCAACTACAAATCAAGGGTACAAGATGCCAGATGTACAGTGTCAGAGTTTGCTTCCTTTTCGTTTGCACGTGGTGTTTTCACCAGCTAAAACCTTCACTTGTTCCTACCTTAAAGATTCCAGGGATGAATATTGTGATGAGTGGAAATAGTGATCCAATGTACATGATTGATCATTGGCCCATATGCCAGGGTCTTCAGACACAGTCTTTTGGATTCAGGGTTTTGGTTCATGGACAGTTGTGTTTCTTGCAGGAGAATAGGATTCGGTCATCATGGGTGCATCTTGTTTATGCCACAATTGCGGAGGTAATGATCTCTGTCGTGGAATATGCTGGGCTGTCACCTTAGTGGATACACATTCTGATCATCTTATTGATGTATCTGAAAAGTAGCTCCATGTTAAGTTTCATAAACATCAACTGCTGCTCAAGCATTTGTGTTATGACCCTAGGCAGTTTTGCATATTGCTGTCGCATAAATGTCAAGTTTTGATGATATTGCAATCACTAGTCTGGGCAGATACCAGGATCCCTTGGGCAGTTAGTTGGAGGCAGATCATAGAACTACTTTTTAGGTGAATAGGACTTCTGCTGCATTTGATGTTTGAACTAGTTCATTTTGGAGAGCAAGTGAAGAGCAATGATGCAATTTGTGTGTGGATGGAAGGTGCAAGAGAGGACACAGATGGGCAACCAACCAACGATTCTCCCTGATGGCAAAGAACCACTGGATCCTTCTGAGATATTTGTCAAAGAGGTACACTGATCATTTCTAGTTGCAAGAGTCTTGGCTAAGCCATCAATCTACTATTTTCACCAAACTGAAAGCACAATTAACATCATATGAAAGGCTGATCTTGAGATTTTGCTCAGAAGGTAATGACACTGCCTGCAGTTTATAAATTCCAATGCAATCAATTTCAGCCATGCAATGGCTGTTCAACTGCTATGACACAGTGTTCCATACCTAAGGTTGTGAAGTCTGGTAAATTGAAACTGATATTTCTTTTCAAGTCAATCCTTCTTTTGGCTTTGACCCTTAGATTGGCCATATACACCTCAGATGGAACACACTTCGTAAGGCATAGTACTGATCTCAAATCCAAATTACAGCATATTTTGCTCGATACTTGGGATGTACAAACTATTAGAATTCTTCAACAGTCTCTATTCAAGGATTGTTAAGCAGTTACACTGATGTTCAAACTTTATGGAAAAAGCTTCATGTACAAGCAATCTCCATGCTTACTTGTACTTTAACCCCTAGCAACAAAAGATACTCTGAATGTTTTTCCATCTGGTGTCAATTTCATTTTCTCAAATTGGCATTCTTGTGTCGACTGATTACTTGCTGGAACAGGTGGTTACTATGGCTCTTGAGAAGGGTTATAATCTCGAGCGGTTGAAACTGGAGCAGGTAAGGCTACTATAAAGTATTTTGAAATTGGGTCACTATATCTGGTCAACTTGATGAGTATGCAACTATAGCTAATTGTTGAACTGTATGACCAGCTTTTTCAGTATCAGTTGTTTTGCCAATTTTAGGGCAGGAGCAGATCTTCATTTTTACAGGACTGCAGCTCTTTGCCTTTTTGAGTCGATTGTTTATCAGCTCAAGCTGCCTGACCCCGAATCTTTGATCACTGGGATGTTGTTAATTGCCCAAAACCTGTTAGATGCTTCAAATGATTGTCTCAAAGCAACGAGTGTGTGGTCCCATCGTGCTTACACACAATTGTGTACATGCAGAGTGTTGCAGGACCCCCAGTGTCAGCAGGCGTGAGAGCTATGCGGCAAAGCAACTATGTCATTCTCTTGACCTTGGAAAAAATTCTTTCTAGAGGTTAGTCTCCATTCCATTCAAAAAGGCCCGAAGCTTTTTAGCAGGGTATCAAACTTTTAAGAATTGGGTTTGTTTAGGGTCAGGAGTTTCTGTCTATTTATAGATCCACGGAAGTTTGTGATCAGGGGTTAGGAATGGTTTAACATTACCAAAATGAAAGGAGTTTAATTGAACATAAAGCACTTGGGAGAAATTTCCTAGTGTATCTGGCAGGCACCTTGTAACTGTGAATATATCTTCTAGAAGAGAGGAGCGATCTTATGTCTTCATACTTCTCACCAAATTTTCTTCTTTTTCAATTTTAATCTGATTTTATTTAATGCATCTATATTTTGGGATATTCTTTCCATTTTTTCTCTCAATATTTTCAATTTTACAACATAATTAATTCCTTTATAATATCATATATGTCCATGCTTGTTTTGCACTACAAGTTACAACACATACAACGATTATAAGGTTATTTCTTTTCCTATGTTTTCTAAAAATTCTTATCAATTTGTTTTGATTTAACTTCCATAGTTATTATTTCCTACAGTTGTATGTGTACGGTTGTCTAGCATTTACAAGTTTACATATTCAACTAAAGAATCTTATTTATTTTCTATATAACAAGTTTAAATTGGTTTTCATCCCTTCCACACTTAAACGAGAACCTTGTGGCTTGGGAAGAAGGTTTGGATTTATGGTTAAATAAATCTTTAAATTTCAATTGAGGCTTCACTTTGAAAGTGTGAGAAAAAGGTAAGAATAATGGGAAAAGAGATGAAGATTTATCGATTTAATTATTTTTATACCTAGGGATATTTGTAAATTTTATGCAAGTGACATCATAATATTTGAAAATTCTAATAAAAAATTTAATTATATAATCTTTGAGATGACATTATATAGGATAGAATAGCCTATCATGGATCAATAGTTGGTGACAAAACAACCATTTTAAATGTGTTAACAATTGTGTTAGTTTTTTGTTATGTGGATTACCATTCAAATGAACACGTATCACAAAATGTTTAATCATGAATCTTGTGTTTTGAAATTCTAATGATACAAAATGCCTTTGGGAAATTAAGTGTTTGAAAATAGGGGGCCAAACACCTCACTTTTAAAGTGGGGTAGTTTGTAGTGTGTTTAATTACAATTGTTCCTATGCAATTTTTTGTTTAGTAAATAGGGTTTTATAATAACAAAATAATTTTTTAAAATTGTAATTGTAAATAATAGTATGGATAAACATGGGGTATAAAATAATGAGTTTCATGGGCCTTACAATGAGAATCTTTTGTTTAAGGGCATAAGATTTGATTTATAAATAATTTAGATAACTATTTTGAATTCATAATAATGAAAAATCATGTATGTGGATTTGATTAAATTTTAAACTCTAAATAATGTAAGTTATATTCATAAGAGAATGAAAAGTTACAAAAAAATATGATTAATGGTTTAACATAAAAGGATGATAAATGGGAAATGTATGTAAATAAATGTAATTATCCATTCATTCATTTCATTCTTTTAAGTATATAAAATAGTGATTGGAGCTTTAATATCATAATTTACAATCAATAATTTAGTGTTATTAGTTATTATCAAGATTTGTAAAAAAATCATATGTCAAAATGAGGTCTTGAATAATAAAAATAATGTGAATATTATTTTCGATATCAATATGAAAACCTCATGGTCTTTGTTAAGTGAGGCCTGTAAAGGAAAATCTTTAAGTGCATTTAATGAAGATTTTTTTAAGGTGTAATTTTCACATGAAGATTCATCTTTAGGTGTGTGGGTGATCCTTTTTTTTTTAAATGTAAGGTTTTATGTTTGAAAATTTTGTAAGTGAGGAATATTGTAAGTGATATGTTGTATTATGGTTGAAAAATCTACTTATGCAATATAAGTTATTTAATCAAATATTAACCCTCATAATTAAAAACCTTCCTAAACTATAGGTCCAAAACAATGTTAAACAATAGTTATGTAATTGTGAATTTGAAATTCTATGCATAGACAAATTCAAATAAGTGTTTGAAGATAAATCTTTAGATGAACAAAAAATAACATACATGAATTTTAAATTTGTTACTTTTGCACATCAAAATAAACAACTTGCCCTATTTTAAAACACTCATTAACACAATCTATTGTAACATTAAAACAACTTTGGATACAATTGGAACAAAAACCAAGTATATCAATTAAAGACTTCCATATCACATTTTATATATTGCATCAAAAATCAAAAATCATGCAACAATAAGGCAAAGGAAAATATTTTTATAATCTTAGAATAAAACCTTGTAGTTCCAAACTAAACATGTTACATCAAGGAGAAAGTGAGTTGCAAAAGTTTCAAAATTATGTAAAAAAGATTATAATAAGGATTTAAACAACTTAACAACAATTGAAATCAAGAAGGCAATAGAAATTGACCCTAATGCAAAGGAGGTTAAGAAAAAGGTTTTTATTGCATTTGAAATTAAGGAAAAGTTAGAAGTTCTTATTACATATGCAATCAAAGAGAAGGTAAAAGAGCTTTTAAAAATACATATAGTGTAAAAAAGCTAGATTTGAGTGGCATACCAAACTTAGTCCATGAATACATTGTCAAATATTCAAACTATTTCTATTATCGTTAGATTCAACAATTTGCATTTTTAAAAGTGTCATTTCACTATAGTAGTAATAGGGGTTATGAATATCTTTTTCTTCTATCATGTTGCACCTTGAGATATATTCTCACTGCATGCACATCCACAACTAATGTCACATTAGATTGGAAAAACTTTATTAAATTTTATGAACCATTTTTTTTTTTACAAGGAAGTGAAAACCTATGCAATTGAAAACTTTATATATTTAACATTTTTTTGGATATATTAGTCTTCATATAGGAAACACAAATTTATGCCTTTTGTAAGACCTAAACAAACACCCCCACATCTTTGGAGATTGGGATCATGAATTTAATAGGGTTGAAATGAATGTACAAATGCGAAAAGTAGCTTTGCACTAATCATTACAACCTACTAGCAGTGCACCATTAATAAATTACATTCCAACACATTTGAATGTGCCATGAAATCGATAAAATGACATTTTAAGTATTTATTATGAAGACCAAGAAAATCAACATTTGTAACATGTCACCCCAACAACACAACATAATCAACATTTAGAACTAACCTTAACACCAACACAATAATAATGTTCTTTTCTCTCACAATAACAATACAAAAATTAGCCAAAATTAATAGAACACCAAAAGTTTTTAAACGAGAAAAATAAATAGATCAATAACTAGAAAATGCCATGGATAGAATGGGAAGGGGACACACATCTTTACGAAAAATTAACAAATATTAGAACATTCCATTAACCTCAATTTTAAATCACCCCTAAAACTAAAAGTAAAAAAATGAGCCCTTGAGGTGTGTTAATAGAATAAAAGGATGCAACAATTGTCACTTGGAATCTAAACATGCAAGATGTTGGATTATTTATCACCATACAATAACTGAAACTAAGAGTTGTTGAATTCACACAGACCAGACCAACCGCATTCTAAAATGGTGTTCTAAGAAACAACTAGTGATATTGGTTTTTAAAAGTCATCCGAAAATCAATATTTGGTTTAAAAAAGGATTAAAGGTTTTTAATGTAAAAGGGATTACCAAGGAAACATGTCATACCTTTTATTATAACTTGGAAAACTTGTACACATAACATAAATATCCATTAGATCACATTTGAAATTCAAACAAAATATGAATTAAGAAGGGTGACAGTTTAATGTTAAGGTTTTAGTTAGGTGAGGTTCAAGTAATGTCTACAACACCATCCTTAAATATTAGGAATGGTTGAATTGAAACGTGTTGTTAATGTTACATGGATAACCTTATTTGCATTTTACATTTTTAGAAGTTGAAAAATGCAAAAAGACTACATATGATTATGCAAAATAAAAACATGCATGGCAATGCCAAAAAAACCTAGATGATAGTTTACCTTTTTAACCAATGGCTAAGTTTTTTTTGTAGATCCATTTTCAAAGGGGTTTTTAAAGAAAATTGACATTTATTGATTATAGATGGGCATTGGTTGATGATTTTATGTGTTGCCTTGCTAGGTCAAATTCTTTTTGCAAGCGCATGTTTACATTTTATTTAAACAACAATGGAATGTTCTATAAATTAAATAAGGTTATTATCAAGGTTTTCATGTGACAATAGAAACATTTGAATAAATAACAAAAATTGGGTTAGACATGGTCATTTTACTTACCCATATTTCACATATGCTTTAATCATTAGATGTCATTTGCTCTAAACCATTCAAAACAACATTTAGAAAGGAAATAAACTCTATTATGACCCAAAAAAAACTATTTTGAAATAGACAAAATCACATTATTAGCATGGGTGGATGAGGCCTTATAGCAATCCTTGAAAAAAAAAAAACATAAAATTAGGGTTTATGGTTACAAAAATCTAACTATTGAATCATGTAACCATGGTTGAAAAGTTTGGTCTAAGTGACGTGCTCACTAAAGGTGAAAAGAAAATCATGAAAATTCTTACTATTTAGATATAATAAATAAATCCAAAAATAATAGGAATGAATTTACTAAGAATGAAACTGAAGTTGCCACATAATTGTTAAACATTATAAGAACTTTTCAAGTAATGTTTATAACTATTCATGTCATGTGTGATTGTTTTTCTTCACCCATACTTCAATATTATGTAAAAATGTCACACAATCCTACCATCCCAACAAACAACCATGAAAGAGATCAATTGGTGTTCAATTCAAAAAAATAAAATCCTGAATTAGATGACCTAATTATTTTAAGTCATATTCAAGGAACTAAAAGATTAGCTAACATGTTGTTATTAAAATTTCCATCAAGGAAAAACATGTCAAAGAACCATTAGTGGATTATTCTAATTCATACTAGTGGTACCCGTGACCTTCGGACACCCGTGGCTACGCCACTCCCGCCACCCCGAACACGCAGTGGTCCCGACCGATGTTGTGCGGGTATCAAAACCAGCCGTGTGTACCCTTAGGTTATCAGTCCGGGTATTTACTCCCTTACCCAACGTGAGAAAACCCAAAACCCCAGTTCTGACATTTTGAACCTTGATTCCCGAAAGTTTTGGAAATTTCCGAAAACACGTTCCTCTATATAACTGCCGATTCTTTCAGTAGTCGGGGGGAGGGGAAGGTTTTTATATCCGCCTCTGGTGCGGTGGGAGAGGGATGCGATCCGACCGTCATTCCTACCTTTCGGATGGCTGCAATGCTTTGAGGAGATGGTTTGTACACGAAAACTGTGGTGGTCCAACCCCCATCACAGACTGACACTGGTCGCCTACTGCTTCACCGACCTCTCCCTCCCCCACCCCCAAAACCCCCGTCACAGACTGACTGACTGATTGACTGACGTAGTGAATTAATATATAAAATATCTGAAAATAAACAGTGGGAGCTCGTTTCCAGTTTCTTTCCACCATCACGACCCACACCTGGTTTTCGGGACCTCGTTTTTGTCAACTGTGGGGTTGCAAAATCGGCCTCGCAGATTAACGAATCGAAATGGCATGTCACAAACAGACAAGAGAATTAATATATATGATGTGGTCACAACAAATTAGTACCTAGCCCTATACCTTCTTTTAGGGTATAGGGGTTTTAGATTAGGAATAAGGTTTACACAATAGAAAAATGTTAAACAATGAAGAAAAGAAAAAAATGTAACTTGTTGGGCATGTCCTAACCAAATTATAACCTTCCACCCAACAATTGTAAATGAGGGAGGTAAGCATATGTGGTGGGTTTCATTGGCACTTGTGATGGCCACTCAAAGAAAAAATAAAAGGACAAAGCTTTCTAGTGATTCATGTAAAGGAGAAGGGGATTAACAAAGTTTGAAACAAAAAAAACTTGGGACAAAGAAAACTTTTTGATGACAACATTCAAAATAGAAAGAGAAAAAAAGGACAAATAATGGAAAGGAATTAAAGGACAAAAATATCTTGAAACAAAAGAATGAAAAAAAGGGACAAATAGTGGAAAATAATTAAAGGACAAAAATATCTTGAGACAAAAGAAAAAAGAAAAGGGACAAATAGTGGAAAAGAATTGAAGGACAAAAATATCTTGAGACAAAAGAAAAAAGAAAGGGAAAAAAAATGTGAGAAAACGAAAAAAGGGATTGAAATAAGGAAGGACAAAAAGAAAATAAAAATCAACAACTTGAAAAAGGGGGAAAAAAAGAAAATAGGTATAGAAAGAATAAATAGAGAAATTTAATCCCGTGGATAAAAAATGAATAGAAAAAAAAATTACACTTTTGCAAATGGTGATGGCAATGGGGATTCAAAAGTTTTTCACCACAGGGGTGGGTGGTGACTATGAGGGAAAAAAGAAAATTATAAAATATGAATAATTGCATGGATAAACATAGAAAGAAAAAGGGGGATGAGGCAAGTTAAGTTGAAAAACTAAGTTTAGGCCATGGTAATGGCATGATCGTGACAATAAATTGTTGAAAACAATGTCATAGACAACTTGCTAGAAGTTTAGTGATGGTAATATCACAACGACATAGGTAGAATCTTTGGCAATGGAAATTCAGAAGATGGCGGCTTTGGTGATGGCAACTTTGGTGTAGGCTTATGCAAAGATACAATGGTAATTCTAGCATAGGCAAGTCTTTAGCTTAAGCAACTTTAGTAGGAGTTTTAGCATTATGAATAAACGTTTGCATTTAGGAGGTGATGGCACATTTTGAGAGTTAGGGAGAAGTTTTGGTGTATATTCTAGCGATGATGCACTCTCAGAGCATTAGTAGAAACTTTGGCAATGGCGTAGATAGGTCGTTGCATCTTTTTATAATAAACAAGGAGTAAACATAAAGAGGGAAAAAAAAAATTGTGTATTCTTGCAACATAGAAAGATAAATAAAGAAAAATTATTTCTAATCAAGTTATATTGATCATTTAATTTTCTTTGCAAAAAATCAAAGAAAAAAAATTTACATTGAATTTCCTACTTACTGTCCAATTATATGGATACCAATTTTGAGGATAAAAAAAGGTCAAATGCTACCAAATCTTAACATGTGTGTTTACACAATATGCATTGTGTAAAAATTATGATTACAACATATCCTTATATGATTTTTTTGTCAAAAATGTAAACCATTTGGCTACATAAAACCATTAGCAACTCTTCTTCTTCTACATGTTTTTTTAACAATTTCTTTATTAAAATATAAAATAAATTATCCACAAATTATGGTAGTCTTTGGTTAATAACAAATTTAGTCCGTGAATCAATCAATGCATCACAATTACACCATATGTGGGTCAAAACAAGATAAAATAGACAAAAAAAATAGATGTTTCCACACCAACCCGATGCCATTCATATAACTATCATAAAGTAGCATCAAATTAGGCGAAAGTATGTGTCATGTAACATTAATTTATTCTATTAAAATTTTAAATCTAATTCTAAAAAAATTAAAAGTAAATGAATTTAAAAAGTAGATAAAAAGAACATTTGAAACCAATTGAAAAAATATGTTGAAACATACTTTTTAGTTAGAAAAATTAATGAAATTGATGTGTAATGAGTTAAGAAATGAATATCAACATATGTTTTAGCAAGTAGTTATTAAAAAAATCTATTTCCTCTTTGTAAAATGTACTTGACACCTACTTGAAACCAAACGCCCACATTGAAAACTAAATGTTAAAACCTACTTATATTTTGAAAAACCTACTTAAAACCCACTTTTACCATTTGAAATATGAAAATCAATGCACATTAATGTAAACAAATATTATATTTAATCATTAAAATGAAAACTTTCAATGTTCCACAATTATATAATGGGTTTTGTTGTTATTTTAAATCTACTTGTTCTAGTTTTGACAAGGTAATCAAGTTGCTCACTTTATTTTGCTTACACCCATTATTATAAGGTTGTTGTTGAATCATAATACTATTATAACATCAAAGACATATGAAAAATGGAACATAAGAAAAAAATGAAAATGTGATCAATTATCTTGTTAACATAATTTTTAAAAATTTCTAGTAGGGTTTTTGCATGGTTTGTAAGCAAAGTTGGTGTTATTTGGTCCCATCCCACAAGAGCCACAAACATAATGTTAGTAGGTAATGAAAAATACTAGGTGTCCACCACCACTTTGATTTGTTAGTGATATCTTACAAACTTGCAAAATATATGTTTTAGTAGCCAATAATAGAAGAACCATGAAAAAGTTTTGTGATCTAGTCATTTTTTCCACTTTTAGTCCATTTGGTTCACATAAGGATTATATATCAAACCCCCTACATTGTTACATGTTCATTGTTGGACATTTTGGCCAACAATAATGTGGGAATCTAGTAAAAAATCATTGATTTTTATATCTGGGGGTACCATGACCATTTACTCCAAAAGTTAGATTTTGCATATTAAGTCCTTTCGTAAATACCCACACAATGTAATAATGGTTACCAAATGAAGTGCATTTTTGTCCCCCTTTACTTCCAAGAAAAACATGTGCTTATTTTATAGATCCTTGTAAGAATGCACAATGTCCCCCCACTTTTCAAAGATTTGGTTTCAAGCTACTTAGACCAATGCATACATTCAAAGCCTTCTACCAAATGTAGAACTTGCAAAAGTTGGAATAAAATGTCCTCTTGCAACAACTTGGGTATAGGTTTCAATCAATGTAATAACTTGGAATTTTTTTGGTAAAACCCTTCCACCATATGAAAAGTGACGACATTTTATAACAATCCACTATAAAAAAAAAAATAGTTGTACCTTGCACATCCTTGTAGGTTTCTTGTCACTCCTTTTCAACCATATAAAAAAACTTAAATAAAAAGGTAGATTTGATAACTAGAATTTAAGATTGCATCAAGTTATTCATAAATTATATTATTAGTAATTCCATTTTGGAGAATTATAAAAATTGTAAAAGATAATCAACACCCTATGTTGAAATTCCTCATGTGAATGTGTGCATAAGCCAAGAGCTTTAGTTTATATAAGTTTGTAACACTAATCATTTTCAAGAATACATGCCTTATTTAGCTTGTAATTATAATGACTAATTTAAATGCAATAAGGTGTCAATCACTTGTCTTTCTTTTTAAAAAAATCCATGTTTGGTGACTAGTAGTTCAACCAAACACACATTAACTCTACAAATAAACTCTTGAAACATGGTTCCCAAAGTTTTTCAAAAGAAGAACTAGTATTGAATGTCCTTTACTAGTATGTGTATGAGGCCCAATAGGTTTATGTTTTAAGAAAATTGGACCCATCTATCGTCATCCATAAGTTTTTAAACATTTGTTGTAAAAGCCTTGAAGGGTGACCAAAGAACATCCTTTGTAATTCCTAGTATGGACATGTCCTCATGTGCTTAATAATCCTTGTGGGCCCTTTCTTTTACTAGTCCTTTGCCAAAAGGTTAGAGATTATTTTATGCAAGAAATAAATAAATGAGAAATAAGGGGTTTTTTCCTTTAGTTTCTCCAAGGCCTAGCCCCAAGAAAATCGTTCCGAAAGTACCATTAATTTCAACTCAATGGCCCTCTTATGAATAGTGGTATTCCCATAATTTTCACTTGGTCCATCTAATCTTTACATGGTAACAATCATTATTTTTTAGATGTAATATTATAAGTGCATATTTATGTGTGAATAAAAATATACATACACATGCCTATGTGTATGCCATTGTATATGTACATAAAGAGAAATAGTTGCACCTTTTTACAACACATAGAGCACACACAAAGAGGGGGTCGTTATGTCAACTTCTTGTAGCAAACATGGAGAGAAATATGTAGCAAAAAGGGAAAGAGAGGGAAAGAGAGAGAGGTAGAAAGATAGTGAGAAACAAGAAAATAGAGATGGGGACAAAAGGAAAATGAAAAAGGGATGAAGAAAGACAAGAGAGTGAAAGAGAGATGTTCGGAGATGAGAAAGATAAACATGGAGATGAAAGAATAATGGGGATAGATAAAGAAAGACATGAAATCAAGAGAATTGGGGAGAGATTGCTTAGAGCTAGGGAGAAGGGGAAATGAAACAACATTGGGCAAATGAAAAACAACTTGGGAAACCTCAAGAGAATTGTGGTAGCATCACCACAATGTTCTTAGATCCGGGGAGAGAGCTAGGGATTGCTCCATGTGGCATCATAGGGGTTGTTGATTTTAGGTATTGGGTTATTATTTAGAATATCCCTAATTCAAAACCCTAAATGCACCCATGATTGTGGGGTTGTGATTCCAAATATTTTGACCTCGTTACAAGTTTTTTTAAAATTTGAACATTAATAAAAAAGATTTAAAACTGAATTAATACATTATTTTCTTATTTATAATAGGGAAAATGTTATAAGATTTTAAATGTTTGTTCATAGGATGTAAAATGTATGAAGATGAGAGTTTTATGTGTTCTATCCAACTTTTTTAAACAATAAAACCCCTTTCATTTTGGGGGGTCATAATTTTTTCATTTTAAGTCAAAATGAAATGTTATAAATTTACTGGCGCTATGATCGAAAGGGCACCTAATCTCTTTGAATACCAAGAACAAAAAAATGCACAATTACTAAACCCCTAGTGTTTAACTTCTTAAATGTTCATTCATTGACCTATCTACCTTAACCAAACCTTTGTCCCCAACCATGGGGTTTTAATACACACACACACACACACACATATATATACTACTTGAAGCCATGAACTTTGGATGTGTCTAGAAAATAAACCATAAATGTTTTTAATAGACAAGTGTGAATTTATTTAGTTACACAAAAGAAATCAAGATTCGCATATTATCATCACATTCAATTTGATTTTATTCCACATTTAATGAACATTTGCCATCAACTTGGACAATAATATTTTTATCCAAGAGAAATATTTTAAGTATTTACCCAAATTTCAATGTCATTATTCTATTTTCTAACTATCCATTTTTGACACAAAAGGTAAAATCATACTAACCTTGTTGAAATACATATCCACCTACTAACTCATTAATAATTTGCACACATTCAAATTTGAAAAAGACTTTTCTCATAATTTTTATAATTATTTCATTATGTAAAATTGACTTAACTTTTTATTAGGAGAATTAGTTGTTTATTCACTAAAATAAGACTTTTTAAAATTGAAAAATTGTCTTATAATCAACTTGGGATTCACATATTGTTCTGTAAGTGTTATGGTTAACCATCAAACCATGAAAGTATAGAATTTTATTTTTTTTGTGGAAATGCAATTCCATCAAATGAAAACATTGAATGACATTGTGCAATGGTGGGTAATTTGGAAATGTGTTATTATTGGTCAAGCCCAATGCTAAATAACATTCTCCCAATGGTCAATATCTAATACACAATTGGGTTTTGGTTCACATACATAATGAACATGAAGATTTGTGAAGTCATCCTCCAAACCCCCTAAACCTAAGGGCTTATGAATCTTGGGGGGGGAAAGAAGAGACCACATAAGCTAGCTAAAGTTTTGATCCAAAATGTGAAACCTAAAACCTAAACCTTAAAACCCTTCTAGATCCTTGGGGAGGAAGAGGAAGAAAAAGAAGAAAAACCATGAATATAAAAATCAAGGATGGGAACCCATGCATCAAACACACAAGGCAAATGAAAACACAAGTAGACACAACCCGAAGAAAAAACAAAAGCAAATAATCAACAAAAATAAGGTAAAAACCCTATGGCTACAAAATGACGATCAATGATAACAAAGAAGACCTAAGACGAAAGAGTTGTCATTTGCCACAAATCAGCTAATGACAGGGATGCACTAACTACGATGAGGAGTGTTGACCAAATGTAGTATCCCAGTAAATAATCGCTATGGCTTGCGCACATTACAAGGCTATGGACACACATTGTCAATATTAAAAAACAAACATCAAGGGGACTAAATAAGACCACTAATGACATGTGATAATGGTTTGTGCATAAGTGGTTAGAAATGAATCAAATCAAGAATGAAGACACCTATACATCTCAATAACAAAGGGAATGAAGTCATTGCCTAATGCTCATTTGGCGTATGATCATGTTTTCTCATGAACAACCATCATCGTTACATGTGTTGACGTTGTCGATGTTTGTTGCACCATATTTGTGCAAGTCAAATTAGTAATGACAATGTCCATCAAAGTTCAAAAGTCATTTTTGGTGATAAGGATATCCATTTGTTGTCAAATGTGGTAAGGGAAAAGGTGGAAGACCTCCTTTTGAACATGTGTTCCACTCTCCAAAACAATAGTTGTGATAATATCTTGAAGTGTGTTGTGTGCGATGTTGTACGTTCATTCTTATAGGGACACTAAAGCAAATGGTTACTTAGATCATCAATGGTATGATCATGTTACCACTGTGAAAAATGGGCAATTATAGGATGTGGTAAGCCAAGACGAGTATGTAGTGCAGTAAGAAAATGGGCTAAAGGTAAATGAAATGTAGGTGTTGTAAGACGAATTAATAACCAAGCGCCTACCCCTAGATCCGCACATGAGTAGAAATGTGTTCGCATGATATCCAAAGGAACATCTACTAAAAGTGAAGCAAACTCCTACTTATGTAGGTGATCTGCCAAAAAAAACCTTCAATTGAAGATAAGATTGAACCATTAGGCTCTCAAAGGGTGGGATTCGAGAGTAAACAACTTGGGGTAACATGGTTTGAACATTTTGTAATGCCATCTGGAATAGGGAAATGCCAATCTCAACATGTGTTATTGCATCTAGAAAAATAAGACAATCATACTATTAGAAATGAGTGATAAGTGTGGGAGCAATCAATGCCCAACATCCAAGAATGCAGGGGCAATAGTTCGAACCATAAAAAAAAAGGTTAAACCTATTTGAAGATGTTAAAAAAGTGGCATGACGACAAACACTGGGAGAAAAACCCCATTTTTCGACTTGTATTAGGCGATTAAAAATGTCTTTTGCGACTATTTTTGAAATTAGATGATCAATAAAATCGTTAAAAGACCTTGCACCAAATAACTTTTCCAACATAACTATGGTACAAATACTAAACTCAACATAATGTTACAAAGTATTTGGAGATGGAAACATGGTATGAAGCAAATAGACAAAATGTTGGGCATAACACAACAAAAATATTACAAACATAGGGAGTCTAGATATCATCCCAAAATTTTCATGAAAAGATTCAACCACAAATGATTCAACAAATGATATGGATCTTATTGGTGCACCCAAAATATGAAAACTTGAGTCAGGAGTAAGAAAGTTAGAAAGAAATGATATAGAGTTGTCCAACCCTTTTGGAGACCAAACTACACACTTCGTTGGTTGCATTAAAAGCCCTAATGCTGATAACTCCTGCTACAATCATAAAAATGTAGAAACCACATCTAATGTGGGACCTACTATATGTGTATCATCCGCCAAGGATGGGAAAAACACAACTAGAGTAGGCTGCTACTGTAGGGCAAAAAATGCAAAATTAAGTCAAAGTAAACAACACTCCTCCCAATGGGTTCCCCTATCGTGTGTACCTAATTCCAACGAAATGACTATGAGATCTTCATGTTGGGAAGCCTAAAAAAAATAAAATGGGGATGGGCATGTGTAAAATCATCGAACAAATGGAAAAATTTGATCCAAAAAACTAAATGAATACCATAACTTTTGAAAAATGACCGATTGTGACGTCAAATTGAAGGCATTATGGATGTCCATTTATAACATCATCCAATTTAGATGAAAATTTAACATCGTTCAAACGTTGTGAACCATTGTTTCACACTCACCATGAGTCGTTACACCAAATTAATGAAAAGTAAAATGCTTCGCTAGAGTATCCCTCAATTAAATAACTAAAGTGCAAGCAATTAGGCAATAGGTCATTTCATTGATCGCAATGGGACACATGCTTCCAAATTGTTTATTCAATGCTAAAAATTAAGATGCAGAAAACAAACACGATACTGAAAGTGGAACATGACATTGAGCAATGTGGCCACATATTTTGAAAAAGAGGTCCAAGCCACTCACATTATCATCTAGGATAAAATAATCTTATAAAAGCTCATACATCATATTCGAGGGGCCATAAGAAGAAAGATGTGGTGAATGAGTTAAAATAGAAACAATTGCATCTCGATTTAAAGTAACTTCCGTTTTAAGATGGATATCATTGATGAAAAAAAGGAGATCAACCTTAGTAAGTAGATGGGGAAAGCAAAGGACTCATGTGGTTTTGTTAGATGGGGTTGTAGGTGTGTTCGGAGTTAGTGCACATACATTCGAACATACTCCCCTACATGAGCAAGGGCTCTTGTGTGGTGTAATCATGTTGATGGAGGTGCGGTAGGATTTAGACTTGATTCCAAATGTCTATGAGAAGTTAAAGCGAATGTTTTAATTGTGTGTTTTTTTTGTAATGCCTCCCAATCACCACCTATGTATCAATGCAAGTGAACGTGAGTTTCTTGGTGGCCTTTCCCACCACCTCGTGGAGGAAGGACACACACCAAGAAGGGAATAATAAAAAAAACATGTTAAGTTGCAATATCGAAAAAATCATATGTTAATTGGAAAAAAAGGATATGCAAATCCTGTTGAACATCAACTCGAAATGGATATGGAATATGATGATAAATTTGGGGACGTGGTAAACTCAAATGGAAAACATCAATGATGTCTATGGCAACATTCCCCTTGAGATAGATGACTGCTTATGAATGGTGCATGAAAGCTAGTGCCATGCTAGCCCCCCCTTTAATGATTATTGGCTCTCCATCAAATACCTGTTGCGAGGGCGGGGAGGACTATGAGGGCTGGAATGCTTAACAACATTTTGGAGATGGAAAACCCACAAGATCTGCCATGCCTATCTTTGGCTTAACATATTTGGTTTAAATTTGGGACTGTAAACCTTAATCTTCCAAACCCCAACTCAATTTTTTTTTAAATCCCCTTTAAACCCTAAAAATATTGCCCTAAAAGAGGAGTACTTACAAACTAAATGAAAAAACAAAAAGGGGACATATGGCAATAAATTCATGAAAACCCAACGAATGGATGTGTTGTAACCCTAACATTGGGTTCGTGACTAAGTGTGAAATGCAAGGGCCCATGAGGCGGAGAGTGTGTTTACGTATGAAACACACTCTCACACCATTTGTGAAAGTGCAAGGGATGAAGCCCAATGACTCCCAAGTGCACTTCCACTTTGGGAGTTGCAAATGTTTAAAGCCTTGATTTTAAAGGCAAACAAACACCAAATTAGGCCTTAGGACACCATTAGAAAGGTATTGAAGTGTAAATGCTTGAAATGCCTTTGCATTGTTCATTTAGACTTGATTTGCATGAGTTATGATCAAAAGAAAGGGTGAGAGCCAAATTGGAAATTCAACTTTTGACCATAAATCCCCTGAAAGTAGGGGTCAAATGAGGTTTGATTGAAGCGTGTTATACACCATTGGTAAGATATTTTCAAGGGCTATAAGATATTGGTCTCATATAGACTTGAAAAATGTATGAATGTCCAAAATTTTGGGACAACAAGAGTCCTAGTTTTGGGATTCTCACTTGGGAGTGAGAGTTTTGAGGAAAAATGACATTTAGATGTAATCCCTGCGAAGTAGCACATAGTATACTATAGGGAGGGGAATGGTGCTTCTTCCCAAAGGTTGTGGGCTGTGTGAAGCTTATGCTTAAGGTTGTCTTTATTAAGTTCGCCTCACCATTTTCATTCGACTTGCATTAATCACCTTCTTTTCTTGATTGTGTAGGTTGATATCATTTTGAATTCTTGCTTGTGAGTTTGTCCTAGTCTCATCCCGAAGTTCCAACATGCCTTCCTACCCCCGAAGTGTTGCAAGTTAGGGAGCATGCCCTAACTTTTCTTTTTTCTTGTTGTTTCGCTTTGGGACCCCTTTTGGTCTCTTGAAGAATTTGGGGGTGTGTCATGATGGGAATAACAAATGAACCCAGTTGTAGATGCACCACTCTTCATGTGCTTGTGCTATAGTTCAAGGGCTTTATTCAATTACCCAGCTTGTTTTGCCTTGTTCTTGTTTTGATTTGTGTTGCCTTACTTTGCTCTATATGTTTGGCCTTGCCCCTACATTAAACATTATTACTACTAGTACTGTTACTTTTACTACATTCTCAAACCTTGATAATTCCACTCATGACTATTTTCCCAATTGTTGCTACAAGGTTGTCAAACACATGAACCGGTAGAACCGAGATGAGATCCCACTCTTAGGTTAGGTTGACAATGGACAATTGTTGATGATTGTTGATGATCGTGCAACTACTCTACTCAAAACAAAGGGCCTTCGCTTTGAAGGGTTTTGGGTTTCTCAAGCTTCTTCTAGTGATGGCAATGCACACTTAACAAGCAGCTATTGCAATAGACGACACATTGGTGTGTAAGGCAATGGACGTGCTTATCAAGTGGTTAGCATAGTACAAACAAAGAGAGAAAGTGCAGCTCCTAGAAGATGAGCAACTCCTATATGTTGTGGTGGCTCACAAAACAAAAAAGAAATAGAAAAGCTTGCATGGAAAGCTAAAGTACGGAGACTTTCGTTGAAAGCTTCCTGGTTGCCATTTCTCCAAGTGCTTTGTCATTGCTGGAACAACCCCTAGGCACAGCAAAATGTCCAATGAATTCACACATAGTGAAAGCAGCTCCAAAGCCTCCAGTAACACTTCTGGAGTTCACAAGTTTCCTCCTCCTGCAAGGCTCAACTTCTTCCAGTTGAAGGTGCAAGCTGGGCAAAGCGCAGACAGAGTCACGTACCAGTTTGAACAAAATTCTCTCTTGTGGAGCAATGTGATAACTAGACCTGTTACCAACCCTAGATAGGATCTGATACAGAGGAAACCGCAACATATATGGCAATTCACAAAACAGAGGTTAGAATCATGTGCCGATAGCCTAAGTACTATGGAATGGTCAAGCCCCTGCCCTTCTCTGCTGGGTAAGGCGCCAAGCGAGTGCGTGCACTTGGCACTCACTTGGCACCTGACCCAACTTCGTAGTGGGTAAGGCACCAAGAGAGTGCGCTTGCACTCACTTTGGGCCTCGCCCAACATAGTGGGCAAGGATGAGGCCATTCCATGGCATTAAGATCCAGGGTGGCAAATTCCGCGATTTAAAGAAATAAAAATCTTGTTCAACAGACACATTTTGGTCACTATATCAAGTCTGTGAACATCACTGGAAGATTATGTCATATAATGTGGTCAAGAAAATGACATAATCTGCCACCCGCGACCTTAATGTAACACAGAAAATGGCAAAAAATCCACTTTCATTTGTCCGCTACGCACAAGCCAAAATGACTGACTGGTAAGGGGATCTCACAAGGGAGAAATCAAATCAGTAGGATCACCAGTAACCGGACGGACCACCTATGACCGGTAAAGTGCGCCAGGGCTCGTCTTGATGCATGCATGATCCTAAATTTGGTTGTAAATCCGTCGTTATTCCACGTGGCCTCTCCTGATTGGGTGTATCTCTCATTTCAAGATAGCATCGGGGTGTTGGTGAGCGGTGTGATTGGCTTCAAACCCATATCCGTTTGGATAAGGTTGAGGTTCCTATAACCGTGCAGAGAACGGGCTGCCCGTGAATGAAAAAAAAAAAGAAAAAAAAGGAGGAGGACTCCTCGTCGTCTCTTGTGGGTGAAGTACTGACGATTGCTCCACTGCACACTGTGTTGCGCTTCGTGTCCCGCAATCTCTCGCCGCACTCACCTCAGTTCTCGTGCTCAGCTCAATTTTCTCACTCGGTTCTCGAAGCTCGAATTGTTTCAAGTTCGGTTTTCATTTCTCGGAGCTCGCAGTTTGTTGTAAAAGGTGAGATGGCAAACGCAGTAGCGTCAATGGCGGGTCTGCGTGGAGCTTCTCAAGCGGTTTTGGAGGGAGCTTTGTTAACGTCGTCCAGCACGCGTGTCCCTTCTCACAAGAGCAGCAGCAGCAGCAGAGTTTGTGGTGCCTCTGGAGCTGCTGGGAAGAGTATCGTGGTCGCCGTCCGGGCGCAACAGAATGAAGAACCAGAGATGGTTTCCCAGTCTAGCCGGCGGTCCGTGTTGGGTCTATTGGCGGTTTCAGTTGCTGCCTCGACTTTGGTGAAAGAAGAAGCAGCGCAAGCTGAAGTCGCCTCCATCCCGATCGAAGGCCCTCCGCCACCTTCTGGCGGTCTACGTATGTCCTGTAGATTTTTTTTTGTCTGCTCCTTAGTCTGAGGATATAGATACCCTTTGTGATCCGCTGACAATTTTCGGGGCTGTTTTGTGTCACAGCTGGAACTGAGAACGCTGACGAAGCCCGCGACTTTGACCTGCCGCAGAAACAGAGGTTCTTCATTCAGATCTTGCCGCCGGAGCAGGCAGCAAAACGTGCCAAGGACGCAGCCGAAGCCCTCGTGGGCGTGAAAACCCTGATTGATAAGAAGGCGTGGCCCTATGTGCAGAACGGACTTCGTGATTATGCCGGATCCTTGCGCTATGACCTGAACACCGTCATTGGCTCAAAACCTAAGGAGGAAAAGCGTGCCCTGAAGGCCATCACTGCCGAACTCTACGAATCGCTCGATAAAGTACGTTTCGCAATTGCTGTGCTACACATCTATCTCTCCTCATTTCCTTGCTTCTCAATTTTTGCAGTGCAAGCAAAGATACCTAACATGCTCAATTGGACATTGCATTCTCCCATTTGATTTGCCTCTGGACAAAATTTTGCAAAGGATTCTATCTACAGATGAGGTTGTTGCAACACACAGAAGACAGAAAAACACTCACACAGTCACTGCAACTCAATAATTCACTCAATGAATGAATAAACACTAAACCCTTAAAGCCTACTGATACAATCAATCATGCTGCTGGTTTTTTTGTTTTTTTTGTTTTTGCAGTTGGATTATGCAGCAAGGGTTAAAAGCCCTAAGGATGCTGAAAAGTACTATTCAAAGGCTGTTGGGCTGTTGAAGACTGTCATCACCAAAATCTAAGCTAAGCTGGGATTTGAAATTGGATTGTATAATGTGTTTTGCAAGTACAAATTTTCGATGCTATATATCACGGTCTCAGGGTGCTCGGTGTCCATCATATCACCTCAGTTGTGAAACCTGGATTTCCATAGTGTGAAACCTAAGAAATGGGGAGGAAGAAGCCATTTCTCTGCTTGAGGATTGTGTTGTGTGTGAACTTTTTTTGAAAACTGCTCAATCAAAATTCTCTCGCGCATCACAAATCACTTGTTTTAAATGTTGTGCGAATAGGTTGCTGTGATGGGATTCAACTTCTATGTTGTAAATTCCTTGAATGTCCAAAATGTATTAAATGCTTATACTATCAAAGGACTTAGTCCGTCATCAAGATACAGTCATTTTCCAAGCACTGGGGTTACTAGCTTGAAACATCTCCTAGGAAGTAGAGCATTGGCTAGATAGAGTTCAACCTCAGCAGGCGTGCAACATACTTGGGTACATGTCAAAATTCAGCTGTCATCTATTTCAGTGTGAAGTGACAGCGTTAGTTAACTTTTTTCTCTGTGTTGTGTTTCTTCTGGTATGCAATAAATTGCCAAGGCAGCTATGTATCTCCTCTGTCTGCATAATTGCAGATTCACATGAAAGTAGGATGTCTGTATGAAAGCAGAAATGTAGAAAAGGAGGATGTACTCATGCACTCAGAGAAAGTGGCATTTAGATAAGTCAGAAGCATTCTAATCAGGATAGTACCTTGTGAGTGTACCCAGAAACAGCATTGTGTACTGTTCCACTGTGATAGATTTCCCATTGCAGTTCTAGTGATGCAAGAGTAGCCTGTCTTGGTATCATGCTTCTATACATTTCAGTTCACAGCAAGAAAGAGGAGAAGAAAAGGTTCCAACTATGCATGAGGTTTGTGAATTATGAAAACAACATTATTTGAAGCCAGAGCAGGTGGTGTGTTGTTATTTTTTTCTGTGTTTACCCAGTTGCTTCTCTGAGTTCCAGCACCAAGTGTGAAAGTTCCTAAGAAATGGCATAAGCACATGGAGATGGGGACATACAGGATCACTTGATACTCAGCAGGTCCAGTTCTAAAAAATAAATTGGATTGGTTCCAGTTTTGGTTCAGGTTCTTCCACACATAGAATTGAGCTGGATTCAGCTGATCCAGGTCTGGTGCTTCAAAACACCAAACCTCAGTTCCACTTCTGGTTCTGAAAGTTAGACCCACTGGACCGGAATCAGCAGTTAATTGCTGGAACATCTGATTAGCCCCTTGTTCTAGTCTGTTCTTTTCAATTTTTGTTTTTTTTCCCCAAAAATCTTGGTTCTGGTTTAACCTCTGATTCTAGTATTTTTTTTAAAATACTGTTTTTCTTTCCCAAAAATCTCGGTTCCAATTCAACACATAAATGGAACCTTAGGAAACATAAATTCTTGTTCTGGTTATCTTCTGCACTCCCCAGGGGCTATTATTAGGGTTGTGACAAATTTGGGTAAGACTAGGCCTGTTTTACCCAATAAAATTCCAAACTACATATCCTAGCTTCAAAATATAATTAGTTAGTTAGCTCATGGATTTGGAGGAAGCATAACCTAAGAAGAAGAAATTTCCAGTGATCTTGATGAACTATCTTGATCTAGTTTTGCACCTGTTATTAAACAGGAGCTAATAACTGTGTCATAGGTGCTTAATAACCAGTGCTTTCTGCGCATCAAGATCTGATGCTTTCTGTAGGGGAATCCACCTGCATCACCTAACTTAGTTGCTCACATCCACAAGGCAATTCTCATTCCTAGCCATGATGCTGGCTACATAGACAAAACCTAAAAGAGATGCAGAACACCACAAACTTGAAGAAGAGAAAAGCAAAGAGAAAGAGAGGGAAAAGACAAGAAATGGAGAAAACCCAAAGGAAGAAGAAAACATAGAGAACAGACACAATCTTTCTTTGTTAAACAAACCTCTGGTTTGATTTTGATTTAAAAAAAACTTTGAAGAGTAATTTCATGATCTTGTCAGAGCCGAACAGAGCAGAAATACTAATGTATGGGGATATGCAGCTACCTGGTCCCCCGAAACTCCTGCACTCAAAGCCATACTTATATAACTGTCAAATTCCATGCACAAACCAAGCTAACCATCTTCTGTGAAGACACAGTTCTGCTCATTTCAGGGCAGAAGGTGGCCTGTGGAGGGCAATTCAGAATCATTTAGCTCTACCTACAAAATGGTTTTGTGTTCTCTCAAACACAGAGTTCCCTGTGACTTGAATCATACACCTTTCCAAAGAAATTGTGGACATGAACCTTTCCTCAGTAATCACAATGTTTGCCTCTTCAAATATCTTTGAACTGAACTAACTAATCAATGCCCTAACTTCCTTCCTCCCTCTCTACCCTAATAATTCTTGAGCTCTATAGTTTTGAGGAGCAAGAGGGTGAGATTCTTGAACCTACGACAAAAATGACATCAGAAGTATGTCTAATTTCTAGGTCCCCTTGAGAAATCTCTTCATACAAAGGTCTGGTCCTGAAACAATATTCTTCAACCATAAAACAATATAACAGATCCATAAGCTGCAGAGAAAAGACCAACAAGGACTAGGTGCCGGAATTCAAAGACATTGCCAGACTGCAAGAATAAGAGAACAGAGATTAAACAACATTTGGGCAAAGAATATTTATTATCTCAAAAAGTGGCAATCCAATCAATGGAAGTGTTCAAAATGCAATGTAAATTATACACTTCAGAATGACCAGATCTCCTATGGCACTGACCACTAAATGCAACGTGACTAGTGATGATGGACGGATGGATGGTCTCCAAGGTTCATGCAATAAACCTGCAATTTGCTTGATCAACAATCCAATCAGCCCTACCTCCTGGGTGTGCAAGCCTCTAAAACAAATGAATGTATTGCTTTGCTCAGCCAGGTCCTCCCAACAGTCTCTTCAAGCCTGCTTTCTGCTCTGTGGTGAGCCTAGTTGGGAACTCAATATCAAATTTGATCCTCAGGTTGCCTCTCCGTCCAGGCTCCTTTGCAATAGGCATTCCCTCCTTGGGTAATACCTTCTCATAACCGGGACTGATCACATCTGTAATGGAGACGTTCAGAGTCCTACCATCAAGAGTGGTGAGAGAGACAGTGGTACCTGTGAGAGCCTCCACCAAGGAGATCTTCTGTGTCACAATCAAGTCATTACCATCTCGTTTGAAAACATCACTTGGTCTTTCGTCAATCACAAAGACAAGGTCTGCTGCAACAAGATTTGGTTGCTCATTTCCTTTCTCAGGGAAGGTGATCTTGGTGCCCTTTTTCCAGCCAGGCTTCACCTCAATGGTCAGAATCTCTTCAACCGGCATAGTCTTGCCACTCGCATCAGCAATGCTTCTTGAGATCTTCATCTTCCTGGTGGAGCCTTTGTACAGTTCCTCTAAGCTGCAGAGCAGCTTGTTTTCCACCGGTGCAGCTTTCCGAGGTTGCTGCTGGCCCATGTGGGAAGGTCCTCCTCCATCAGTGAATGTGCGGAATGTCTGCCCCCCATCTGAAGTGCGAAAAGCATTCTCCCCTCCACTGAAACCTCCAAACACGCCATCGCCGAAAGGCCCTCCTCTAGATGGCCTCCCTCCCATTCCTCCCATGCCAGAAAACGGGCTTGCCGCACCGAAAAACTCTGCAAAAATATCTTCTGCATTCCTAGGGTTAAATCTGAAAGCATTGCCCGCACCATTGCCAAAACCTTGCGCTGCTGCACCGGGAGGAGGAACCTGTCCTTTCAAACCTTCCTCCCCTTCCTGGTCGTAAATCTGCCTCTTCTGTGGATCACTCAGCACCTCATACGCCTCCGAAATCTGCTTGAACTTCGCCTCTGCTTCCTTCTTATTATTGGGGTTCTTGTCTGGATGCCACTTCATGGCCAGCTTCCGGTAAGCTTTCTTCAAGTCATCCTCCGTTGCAGTCTTCCCGACCTTGAGAACGTTGTAATAATCAACTCCCATCGTCGCCTCCTGCTGCCGTCCCGGCCAAAATCTTCTCCCTGCTTATATCTTCCTCCTCCTACCAACTCTCGTCTCTCTTAGTTGTCTTTCCTTGTTCCCTTTCTTCTATAGCTCCGCCTTCTCCTCCTATTCTCTAACCCTCAATTCCTTTTCTTCCCGGTTCGCCTCCTTGGTCCTCGATTCTTCTGCCGGTCTCCTTTTCTTTCTCGTCCTATTTTTCTTCTTCTGCTGCTGTTGTTCAGGCCCTTATCTTCGCATCTGTTGATTTTCTGGATTGCGTTTCATCATCAAATTTCCATCTGCAATGTAGATCGCCTTCCCAAAACATATACATAAGCCTGTTAACAACACCCGGAGCAAGGCGACGCACAAAACCAGGGTGCCACAGGTGAGAAGAGCGACACCGCCATAGCCAATTTTCTTCCAGAGATTTCCAGATCTTTCTGGTGCCTTCTTCATTAGCGTTTAGGGTTTCTCACCCAACCCCGGTTAAGATTAGGTAACCGCGACTAGCTGGAACAGCTCCCTTGTGTCAGCCGTTTGGCCCCCGTGGCTAGGCCGTTGTACTGGAGTCCGTTTTCAACCCTGGTTGAGCTAATAACCTTGCTCTTATCTCCTTCCTTTACTTTATTATTAACTACCCTTTTAACTTTAACGTCTTTCTGCCTGTAGGCTCTGTTATAATTTTTTTGTGTGATACGTTCCGGAAAAAAAAAACCAATGGATCTTTACACACAGTAAAGCACTTGGTTGTGGCCTTTAGGGTAGACGGGCTGGTGACCAAACATTTAAAGCTGTCAGGGCAGGCCAGATCCAAAGGGAGGGCTCTGTTGTTTCTGGTGTCCAAACAAAACTTGAACCCTTCCTCTTGGCACATCCGACACACTAACAATTGTTGAAAACAGATTAGAAATGAAAACATCATGGCCCCTCAAAGTAAAAGGCGTCAAGAACTCAGAAAAATAAATCATTGAACATTACAAAAATCAGTTTTTGAACACTCAAACATTCCTTGTATGTTGCTCTGTTGCTATTAAAATTTCAAGACGATTTACAAAACTGCTGCTCCTATAGCACTTTAAATCATTTAAAATGAATAAAAAAATAAGAAAATAATGAGGCTTGAGAGTAAGAAACGTTCAAAGAAAAAAAAAACAACATGTTTTGTAAGTTGAAAAGCTTTCTTTTTCTCATTGTTATTTTTTCATTACTCATTTTCCTTTGCATTTGAAAGATGATTTCTAGAGCTTGAGGAAGTGCTCCCATAACACTTTAAATCACTCAAAATGAAGCACATATGATGAAGATATAAATAAATGTTCGATCTTTGACAAACGATTGATGATGGGCCAGTCTACCCTACCAAAACTGGGCCTGTACTCAACTCCCCGATTGCACATGTCCATATGCCTTGGGTTTCACCTATCACATAAGAACATTTGCATCAGGTGCTAGGTTTCCTAAAATTCCCCAAGCAGATCAAGCCAATTACTTCATACGAACAAGAGGCCCCCACCATACAGGCTCATCTCAAGTATTATGCTGGGTAATGCCATGGCAGCAAGGCATTACATCATAGATCTTGGATTCCAACTTAGGTTCACGCGATGTAATGTTGCATTGCCATTGCATAACCTTGCATAAATTAGGAACCTTATTTGAAGGGCACCTTATGTTTGTGAATATTCATTGTAAAAAAGAGAAGCAATCCTCCACCCATAAGAAGGCGTAAGAACTAAGAACACTCTAGGCCCTCTGTACTTGGTGAACTATGTCATGATTACACTCATGATAAGGTTCACCTAGTGCTTGCCCTCTATGATGGGTAATGCCCATGGGTGGGGTACATGATGCCCAAAATAGGGGCCAAACTTGGCTACCATCTCATCCTAAAACATGAATGATAAATATGAGATTCATCACATTGTAATCTTTCTCTTCAGAAATATGTTTCAATAAAATTACCTATGAGAAATGATGGAATATTGTATTACGATTAGATAATTAGGTGAATGCAAGAGGGTTTGATTTTTTAAAATAGTGTAAAAGATGCATATGGGTCTCCAGCTATCACTCATAAATTGGTTCCCAACCTGAATCCTTGAAATTTCTTCCTTATGGGCAGAGCCAAAAAATTAGTGTCATGTTGATAAATCTTTTTATTTGAAAATTTATAACTTAAAGTATTAAGCAATCAAAGAAAACATGGATTCAATTTTGATCCATTTAAAGTATCTAAATTAATTAATATGGACCTAAAGGAAAGATTTTCTTTTGACACCCATTTTTTAGCCCTCTTGAAGGGCATCACAATGTTCAGAAGGTGGTCCCAAATTGGGTGAAAATAGGGTATCATTGGCATTTTGTCTCTTGCTTCAAGTCTCCATTCTTTCATTACTGATTATCAATTTACATAACTTAATTCACAAAGGGAAGGATTTGCACAACAAAGCCTTGATATTCCAACATGGCATACCATGGATGATCATTTTCTTGTTGGAAGGTTCAAATTTCAATGTAGGGAGCATGGGTAAGCTATTTGAAAGAGATTCACATCCATCCAGGTTGCACCTAGAGGATTGAACATTGTCTTTCAATGAAAGTTTGGATCTATGATGATGTAATGGGTTTGTTATGCACTTGGCACAACATTAATATGTATTATGTTGTAGGGGAGGTTCCCATATGAATGGGTTCTCCTGATGGAGGGTCGCACAAGGGCAGTAGCCCCAGGGTGTTCCTGAGAGAACACACTAATATGGGAACCTCCATATTCATTAAAAAAAATTGAAAAGAAAGAAAGAAAGAAGTCTTCTTTTTCTTTCCTCCATTCTTTCCTTCTTTACTTTTTGAATTTTCCCGATCCATCCCATCAAAAAATCTTTCATGGGAATGTAAAAATGTAGGGGGATCTCCCCCACTGCATAACTCCCTAGGTTTTTCTGCTGGGGGGATCCCTCAAAATACAAAGAGAAATAAAAAAGAGAGGTTTTTTTGGCAAAAGACTCATGTTGCAAATCCTTCTTAAAGAGTCTAGATGTCTAAACATTTGAAGCTGTTGTCATAGCCCCAACACATCCATCCAAATTGAAAACCTAATAATAATTCATCGAAGAGACACATCAAGACATATGTATTCAACTAGTTTGAACCCCGTGCCTAATGCACAGGTGTGTGTATTTGATGATACATTACATATGTGACAAAAATATATATTACGCAGTGACAGCCAAGTGTTGCAGGCGACATGCAGCAGCTTATCGAACAACACAAAATGCTTTCCCATATTTTTGGTTGAACAAATCTCAAAATTTGTTTTTAAAAAATCACTAAATGCGAGTATGCCAAAAAAAAAAGTCACGTAGCACTAATTTTTCTAATGTTTGGAAAAAAAATCTGAACTATAAAAAACTGCCAAAAACAAAAAAAAAAAATGTCCCAAACACTAAAACATGTGTCCAAATGTGACAAAATATTTTTTCCTACCAAAAAAAAAGATGCATTTTCTCAAAAAAATTACAATTTTTTTCTTTGAGAAAAGGGAATTTGTGAAGAAAAATCCTCTTTTATTTTTTTGAGAGTTCTAACTCATAATTTTGAGAGAATTCTCCATGAAACAAATTGGTCAGATTCTGGTATTCCACTCTTTCTCTGTCTTGTAAAAGTAAATAGATCGTGACAGGACGAATGGATGATCGGACAAATGGACGGATGGATGACGAGACAAATGGATGAAATGATGCTTCACAACATCCTTTACTATATATATACTAATTTGAACCCCGTGCCTAATGCACATGTGTGTGTGTATTTGACGGTACATATTATAAAATTACAATTACAAACTACATTCCAAAACCTCTTTATATATGACATTTTGCATGTATTGATTGGGACCCTGGTCGTTGAAAATCTTGATGTTTGCATTGCTTGTGACTCGTGAGATAGCAACATACAGCTGACCATGGGAATAGACTGGAGACAACAAATATACCCCAACGTTGTTCAATGTCTAACCTTGACTTTTGTTGATTGTGATTGCAAATGCCATTCGAACAAGAAATTGACGACGACACAAAACAAATGGCCAATTAGTCCTGGAAGGGGACATGATGATGCGGGGTGTAAACACACGTTTGCCGACATTGTTCCCAGTGATGATTTTTGCTTCAATGACACGTTAACCCAATCTCTTGACAATCAACCTTGTACCATTGCACAATCCTATTAATTGATTGAGATTGTGCAACAAAAGGATTGGCATGCCCACTTTGAGTTCTAGCTTATGATTTGCAATATTGCTGAATTGCAAAATGTTTAGAAATTCCACCGGATATAATGAATCCATTGAAACTCCTGTAGTAGCACTTGCACCTTCTTTTGTCGAAGTCAGAATTTGTGTTCAGGTACGTGTACAATTCTTCAAATAGCGATTCTAGAATTGCATTGTTGACTTCATTAATGTTAATATTTTTGGGGGCTAGAATGCTCTATTGCATAAGATACATGGCATCTCCAGAGTGGTGTTGGTGATCTAGATAGATGGTTCAGATTAATCCTCTGAAGCTGCAATCCTCTGTTGGCAACCTCATATGGGATGAAATCGTGATCCAATCTGAATCAACACCTTCTTTTTCTGCAATGGTAGGAAGACTGCCATCTCCAACATTTAACACCCATTTGGTAAACTCTCACTGCTTTTCAAAATTGGCTGCCATGATGTAACATGCTGCCAAAGATGCGATCGAAGCAACAAAGCACTGACAATGTCTTCTCGTCCTCCCTTGGGAACAACAGGCAAGATCTGTCGAAAATCCCCACCAAGGACCATGGTTTTCCCACCAAAGATCTTTTCGATTGCTTGTGCATCATCCAATTGCATCAAATCACGCAGGGTCCGATCAACAGATTCAAAAGCTCGGTGATGCATCATCGGTGCCTCATCCCAAATGATCAGATGAACTTTACGCACCAACTCGGCCACTTTCATTTATTGTGTGATGTTGCAAGTCGACTCATTGTGCAAATCAATTGGAATCTTGAATCTTGAATGGGCGGTTCTGCGGCCTAGAAGTAGCAAAGATGTAATTCCTAATGAGGCAACTACAAGCACGATTTTGCCTTGCCTTCGTAGATTGGACAAAAGCGTTGTCCAAACAAATGTTTTTCCGATTCCACCAAACCATACACAAAGAACAATTTGCTCTCTTTGTTCATCACGACATTCAAAATAGTTTCGTATGTGCTACGCTAATCATCATTGAGCCTATCTTCTTACTACGTTATCATTTCTGGAGAAAACCTTTGCTTCTTCAAGCTTGCTTGTTAGCTAACTAGTTCTGGAGAATGGAAGTGGAAAAAGAAACTTCAGATATCAACTATAGACAATTCACCTTCTCATTTGTATGTTGTTCCACTTTCGTCGAATGCTTCGTCTCTAATCTTCATTTCTATCACACGTTTCTTCTCATTGCCAAAACACACATACCTTTATAACAAATACATTTAGATTTTTTAAAAAATTTAATTATTAACATACACAAATTGATCATATTCGGACAAATGCACAATGCAACATAGATATCAAAAACATATTGGACACTTCATAAATTTTTTTATTGTTTATTAAATTACCAAATTTTATGCCACATTTTGTCTTGTCATAACATGTTATTTTTACGTTTTTGGCTAAAATATTCTTGAACCATGTATAGACAGAAATTTGACATTTTTCCTTTTTAAAAAAAATTTCTGGCTATTGAAAATATTTATGTATGGCTAATTATTCATGTGGATCATCACCACTTTGGTTGCATTACAAAATTGACCGAAAGAAAACAAAAAAACACATTACATGTGATCATGTGTAAATATTATTCATCATACATGGTGATTATTTATGCACCATCCAACAAGCAAGCAAGGAGCACATGGAGGATGATGATGTATCTAAATAGGGACATGGATGGAGGGCCATTCCTGGTTTATTTTATAAATAAAAATTTTCACTGGCCATAACTTGGAGGCCATTTCACCGACCAAGTTGGGCATTTGGGAAGTAGCTAGCTTGGAGAGCATTGCATGATGGATAGATTTCCTTCCCATTCTTGGTGGGCAGAAAGCTGCAGTGTCAGACTCAGTAGAGGGATGGTGTGCCACCAGTAATCTTGGAGCTTCCAGGGTGTCGATTCACATGGATGACCAGACGAATAGACGAATGAATGACGAGACAGATGGATGAAATGATGCTTCATGTCACAACGTCCTTTACTATATGTAATGTGCAAAAATGTGAAAACTTTCAAGGTGCAAGGGTCATAGTTTGAAACCAATGTAAATATGTGATATTGCTTTTTGGCACTTGTAACTTAGTAACTACTCTTTTCAGATGGAACAACATCCTTTGAGGATTCATTACCTGATTAATAGCACTGACAAATAGTAGACGGCAAACTGTGAACACAAACACCCTTTAACATGTAAAGGGTGACATGGGAGAGAAAGGCTAGCCAACCCCATTTAAAAGCTCAATGGAAACACACATTATTGTCTCAAGAAAGTTGACAATAATTGACAAGAGGGGACTATCTTGACATTTGGTGTTCCGACTCCCAACTTTGATTGAGAGGAACATGCAACAAAATTGTTAACTTATTGGAGTGAACAATAAAATATTTCCACAGTTACCGTAGCCTAGGATCCATTTTTACATGGTCAAAAACCAATAATTTTTTTTTTCAAGAGTAAATTCCTTTTTATAAATTTGAACTCATTAATTTTTCATGATTTACTGGGATATTGTCATATAAGAGAGAAATTATTCAGATTTGTAGCTTGCAATAATTAAGATGTTTTTCAACACCTTAGCTTCCTATTGTCATGAAATTTTGTTTCACTATTTTAAACATTATTTAAGGTTGAAACTAACCCTAGGGTAAAGTATATCAAGTAACCCATTCAGAATTTTATTTTAATTTCATGAAATTTCTCACTGCGGAAACCCCAAAAAATCCAGTGAGAAGGGTTTGAAGGGATTTTTTTTGTCAAAAAAAATGTGCAAGTCACAATATTTTGAGGAAAATGTCTGAATTCGCCATATTTGGACAAAACCTCCCTGGAGGTTGCCAAAACAAAGCAGGATTCTACAGAAATTCTACTTTCCTGTTTGACCTCTAGCCAAATTTGGCCCATTTCTCTCCTGAATGGTCCATGTACCTCACAAAATTGTTTTTAAAAAAAGTGTTGAACCCATCTCCTCCTGGAGTGATTATTTTTCCCATAAGTTTTGTGATTTTTAGACAATAAAATTGGGAAATTTTCAGAGATTTCTTTTTCCTAGTGAAAATTTGACTAATTTTGCTCATTTTTTAAAAAGAAAATTTTGCCAAATTTAAAGATGTCACAAAAATGAATAAGATTACCTATGAAGGAAGGTAGTTTGTTTGTTTGTTCTGTTTGTACTTATGAGATCCACCGAATTGGGATGCTTGAGATTGCGTTCTTGGTCTCTTTGGAAAGCTCTGGAGGAGGAGGGTGGATCGGCTTTGGTTTCATGGCATTTGGACTTGCGATGCAAATGTTCTTGAATATTGAATGATTTCTTCACTAAAAAATAAATTAAATTAAATTATAGCTGAAAATTTCGGAGGAATTGGAATGTTGGTGTTGTTGGAAAGATCTTGATGAGTAGGATGTAATGGAATTTATTTGGTAAGATTTGGATTCAGAATGTGGAAGATATTGATTTTTAAATGATTTCTGCGACTGAAAATTCAAATAAATTCCCAAAAACCAGGTTTTGGAAGGACAAATCAGTTGAAGACGTGGTAACACTTGGGCCCAATGGCACAGGCCACACTAGTAATAATAATATGAAAAAAACCCCTAATCTCCTGCATCCATACAAACCTGCCCTAATTTAGTGTATTTAGATGACCATTGTTAGGCACAAAAACTCAATGACCTATAGTGAAGGGTTGTTCGAAATGGAAGAAATCTTCGGCCATGCAATCACACATTCTCTGAAAATTAGGCCGGTTTTTACACCGGAGAAGGGTAAAACCCTTCGGCCTTCCTTGTTTTTTGGTACCGGTCACTTGGGCTACCACCCTTGTGCCCAGGCACCTCAATACAAGGAAGGGCGTCCGGACCTACTCTTCTATACAAAATCAAAACAAAATTACAGAATAGAAACCCTAATTTTTTTCTCGACTAAAACCTTCGACAAACTGCGTATTTGCCGTTGGCGGGTTTCGAACTGGGGACGTCTTTATGTATTGACTGAGGAGAAATCGACAGGAAGCGTCGCGGAGGTCGCCATTGCTGCGACCTTGCGTTCATCCTTCACACTTCCCTCTTCCTCTCTCCCTCAGCTCTCATCGCTACTGACATTCTCCGTCTTCTCACTCTCGAGCACTTCACTGCGGTGATTTCCAGACAGTTCTGACGGAAGAAAGCCAAGAAATGAGGGAGAGCAGAGTGTTGGTATGTTCCTTTATCATGTGTGATGCTTTTCTTGCTACACACTTGTGTTGACGGCAGTGAATCCTCGTAAGGATTGATATACTGATTAGGTCTTAAGCTTAAGGAGCGGTTGCTGTCCGGAAGCTTTTTTTTTATTTTTTAAAAAGGGTTTGGCGCTGTTGAAGCCGTTGATGATGAAGAGAAGCAGGTCAGATAGTGAGGGAGGGGGACGACCGGAGCTTAAGGTAGAGGTACCTGTACGCCACAACATTTCATCTTGTCAACCGAGGGCGAGGTCGCCCCCCTCTTTGTCGCATCCACAAACCTCCCTGTCTCTGGCATCCTCTGATGGACGTGCTGCTGCTCCTGACCCGGCTTGGGGAAGCAACGCTGTCACCACGCAACGCGACTCGCGCTCTGACAGTGCAAGCTCGAGAGAAACATGGCCAACGGTAAGTAGGGTTTGCTGGATTTTGGAAAAGATCTTGAGCTGTGAAAACAGAGGTTTGTGATCATCTAAATTGTGTGGTTTGGTTGACCTAAGAAATTTGCTTACCTATCTTCCCAGCAAGGCACGTCACAGCAAGACATGACGGGTGGTGGACAAGGCCCTGAAGATGATGAGGTTGGAGAAGAAGATGGAGAACTCGAAGAGGGTGAGCAAACAGTTGTCCACAGAGTCAACAATTCTAACCGGATACAACCACGTGATGTTATGCGGGAGGGCTTGGAAGTCATGGCAGAACGTATGCGCGATCAACCTGATGAGTTGTTGGAAGAGTTGAAGGTAAGTTCCACATCTTTCTTACATTCACATGTATGCTTGCTGCTTCTCTGGTGGCAAGAGAATGGATGAGTACTTTACAGACCTTCTTTCCAAGATGCAAGCTGAACAACAGCAGATCTCCCAGGGTTCATAAACCTTCTTCTATGATGTGGAGGGAGGGCCATAAATCTAGTCTTTGTTTCATCCTAACAGTAGAGTTTGGGAAGTTTGGGTTCCTGTTTGTTTAAGCCCCTAACTCTCTGTTCCTCCTCTTTGTTTGCCTATTTGCAGGGAGAGGGTTTCATTTTGTAATGATGTGCAACTAGTCTCTAGTTGTAACCCATATCTTTCTCCCCATAGAATTTAAGTTATATGACTCATTTTTCTTTCTTGTAACAAAAGATGGGTTTTCTTTTTGTTCTGTTATATCCCAAGATAAGTTTTCTATCATTTCCTCTCTAAATATAGAAATAAGAATTTGGTTCGTTTGCTGCTTTTGCTTTCTGATCCCCTCTTTCTGATCTGGGTCTTAGCGTTGGCCATGCTTTGCAACTCATGAAGATTTTGAGACTATTTCTTAAAAGTAAAGAACTTTATTCAGCTCCATCAAGTTCATTCTTCCTAGTTACAGGTCTCCTTATCTCAATCTTTGTCCTCCTGTATGAATGGTATAGATCTTTCATCCATTTAAAACTTTGCCATTGTTTTAGATTGTCCTCCTCAGATAGTTAGAATGCTTTGGTCCTCTACCTTATTGCTTGAAAGCACGTCGAAATTTCAGTTGAAGAGTTCTTCAACAATAAGAGAGTTAAGGAGGTCTATTCATTCCTCTAAAGTCCAGCAAATGTTTAACAGTGACTGTGAGTGTAGTTGTTTTCCAAGGTTTGCTAATTTCTATTGTTATCATGTTATTTCTGCAAATCTGGATATCCTCTCAAGCCTTTCTTTGATTTACCTCTTTTCTAGAGGTGCTAAGTTCTGAAGGGCTTTTCTTCCTTACATGTCTATAACAGAAACTATTGAAAATGGTGTCAGGAAGTTTGTCAGTAAACAGGAAGAGCTTCTAGGACTTCAAGGGTTCTTGAGTAAATGTAAATTAAAAGTTCTGTTGTTTGTTCAGAAGAGAATCTGTTGTCTCTCCATGTTACATTCCTCTTCTTGGTCTTCTCTTTGTGTTCCTTCAATTGATCTAGATCACCTGAAGATTTTTCATGTTTCTTTTGCTATAAGCTGCATGAATTAAGTGTACTAATATCTTTACATTTGTATATAAAAAGCACTATGTTTCTTCAGTTTTCTTTGAGTTTAATTTTCCAGTGGGTAAATATGAGGTTTCAAATGATGCAAAGTCAGAAATCCTTAGACCTGATCATTCTTTCACTAAAACTTGTAATTAAATTTGAGTGGTGAGAAGGGTGGCCTACATCTTCCTTCTCTCTGTGTTGTTTGGAAGGTTTAAACACCCGATTAATCAAGATTTAGTGTGGCCAGTTTAACTTCTCACACAGCTATTTCTAAGTGGCTCAGTCCTTTCTACAAAGCTATACTACCTGTGGTCAACAATCTTTGGGCTTTGAAGCTCTGAAAAGCTAATGGTGCTTCTATTTGTAGTTGGATTCTCAATGAGTCTATAGGAGCAGTGGATATAATCAAACTTGTAAATCATTCAGGTTGATAAATATTCTTTGCTTTTGCTTTTGGAGGTTTGATTTTTTCAACTCTATACACTAAAAGCAACATGGTAGATTTAAAAGCTCATCTGAATGTTCTGATTTAACCTAGTGTTTGGTTGGATGCTTAAATTTCATGATTGTCAGTTTATTGTTGTTTCAAAGACTGGCTCTTAATTTCAGGTATTGGCGGTTTAAGAATAAGTAAGAGAAGTTCTTTTGAGTTACTCCATAGCTTCAAGGTCGTGGAAGCTTCAGATGTGATCTCTTGGTTAGAATTCTTGATAGACAATCTGTTCCTTTCATTTGGTCATTGTGCTTATGGAGAATATATTGGTATTCCCATGGTTCCTAATTGTACAGTCTAGATAGCAAGTTTCTACCTCTATTCCTATGAGTTTGATTTTTTGAAGCATGTTCTGAAGCCCTACACCTGTCCTGCTGTGCTTCAGATGTTATCTTTCTTAGTTTGTAGGTTTGTGGATGATATTTTGTGTCATGAACTTCTGAGTTTTGAGAGTTTTATGTACCTGGACAAAGATTCTTTTGGTGGCAGCATATACTGCTAAATATGGAGATTTCTTGATATTCATGAGTGTTTTTTTTAATGGATTCCTTCACAGTACTGATCTGCAAATCTCTTTCAGATGGATGTTCGAGACATCCTGGGAAGTCCACAACGAAGAGATGAATTTTTGCTACTGCAGAGACTGCTACGGGTTCGCAGAGACCTCACTCGTGAAAATCTTATGCGGGCTCACCGAATACAGCTAGAAATATTTGTGGCTTTGAGAACAGGCATCCTGGCATACATACTTCCAGACATTAGTGTAACTCACACAGCCTTGGTGGAGATTTTCTTCCACAAACGGTGCAGAAACATGGCCTGCCAAAGCCAGCTTCCAGCAAATGAGTGTTCATGTGAAAGCTGTCGTTCCATGAATGGATTTTGCAACTCATGCATGTGTGTTGCATGTAGCAAGTTTGATTTTGAATCCAACAGCCTGCGGTGGATTGGGTGCGATGTTTGCCTCCATTGGACTCATGCTGATTGTGCACTAAGAGCTGGAGCATTTTTCATGGGAGTAAGCTCCAAGGAGAAGCCTAAGTTGGGCAGCAGTCACACAGGGAGGAGATCTGAACTGATGTTTCGTTGCAGAGCTTGTGGAAATGGTTCAGAGCTCTTGGGATGGGCCAAGGATGTATTCAGGCTTTTTGCTTCTCATTGGGACAGAGACACACTCATCAGGGAGCTGAATTATGTCCACCGTATCTTCCATGTTTCAGATGACACCAGGGGGAAGCATTTCTACTGGAAATTTGAGGAACTTCTTGAGAAGCTCCAAAATGGAATGGATACCAACACTGCAATAAGAGATATTCAGTGCTTTTGCCAAGGTCTGGTACTTGATTTTTGAACTAGATTCATCTTTTGATTGAAAAAATACTTACTGGACAAGCAGCTCACTTTTTGGATGTATCCCATGTTCCTGTACTTTTGTTTATAATCTTCAGGACATGAACTTTTTGTCTCCATTTTGTTGGTGCAGAGCCAGAGGTTGAGGAGAGCAAAGATGGGAACAGGGAGGAGAAGCTGTTTGATCGGAGAGAAGTTTGTGATCGAGTTGCTGATATTGTGCAAGAAGCTATCACAAAACTGGCGACTGTTGCTGAAGAAAAGTCCAGTCAGCTGAAGAAGGCTCAGGTGACACTTAGTGTCTGTGAGCGAGAGCTGGAGGATAGGAAACAAGAGCTTGCAGAGTTACAGGTCTGTATTCTAGTATTGACATGTCTGACTATGATCTTATGGGCGCAAACCTAACCAGACATCTGAGAGGATTGGTTTGAATCTTACATACCAGCAGTCCAAATAATCAGCAATTGATGTGAGAGTTCTGGTTTGGGCAGTTTGAGAAGCAAAGAAAGAAACAACAGATAGAGGAGCTGGAATCCATTGTGCGGCTCAAGAAGGCTGAAGCAGATATGTTCCAGTTCAAGTCTGATGAAGCCCGACGGGAGGCTGAGGCTCTTCAAAGCATAGTGGCAGCAAAATCAGAGAAAGTTGAGGAAGAGTATGCAACCAGGTACAGCATTCTTTCAAGCAGAGTAATGTCAAATCTGAGACTTTTACAGGGTGCATGACAGTAGGAGTTTGGAGTGGCCAAACCGTTTTCAAGCTTGTCCATGGATGCAAATTCTATGTGTCAAAAGTTGCATTCTTGTTCCCAAAGCCTCATACAATAGTCTATTCCTGTGTAAACAATATTTTGTGGATTCCTGTCACCATTGTGTGACTATTTGTAGGAATTCTGGCTTACAAATGATGTAAGACAAATCATTCTGTTTTGAGATGTTTGCATTATTCTCATGTTGTTCTGGAGACCATCAGATTCCATGTAAGCTTGCTGGATTGATTTAGTTGCTCGCTGCTTCTCTGTGGTTCAATCCTCCTCTAATTATTCTTTGTCAGTTCTTTTACAGGAGTTTGGATCACCTAAAGAGTCTACAGCGTTCCTTGGTTATTACTTACATGGATAAATGTAGTAATGATTTTGTGTTTGTTTGTAAAAAGTTCTATGTTTCTTCGTTTTCTTAATTCTCCAGTTGCTATGTATGTGGTCTCCAATCTTGCCCCGTCTGAAATCCTGAAATCTCATCTTTTTTTTAATAAGGCTCATAATTTTAGTGGTGTGAAGTCTGGCCATCATCTCCATGTCTTTGTGCTGTTTGGAAGTTTGATAAAAATCCAATTAAACATAGATCTAATTGTTCAGCCAGCTCTACTTCTCTTACTGAAGTTTCTAAGTGGCTGAGTTCTTTCTACAAAGCTTTTTTTCCTATGGTCAATGACCTTTGGGTGTCAAAACTCAAAAAGGCCAATGTTCCTTGTGTTAGTAGTTGGATTCTCAATGACTCTACAGGAGTAGTGGAGGTAATAAAACAACTTAATCTTTCAAGATTGGAAGTTGATAAAGCTTCTCCACTCTTGTTGCAGTCTTTTGATTTCTCAACTCTATACGCTAAAATTGACCTAATAGATCTAAAAGCTCATTTGAAAGTTCTGATTAATAGAGTGTTTCATTGGATGTTGAAGCTTCATCATTTTAAGTTTTTGTTGGTTCAAAGAATAGCTATGAATTTTAGGTTTTTGTGGCTGAAAAATAAAGAAGAGATAAATTTGTTTGAAAATATTCATAGCTTTGAAGTTGTGGAGGCTTCAGATTTGATCTCTTGGTTGGATTTCTTGCTAGATAATTTATTTCTTCGTTTTGGTCATTGTGGTTATAGACAATGTATTGGTATACCCATGGGTACTAATTGTGTGGTCTATTTGGCTAATTTCTATCTCTTTTCCTATGATTTTGACTTCATAATGTGTCTCTTGAAGAATAACAGATGTCCTGTTGTGCTTCATAGATTGTCCCTTGTTTGTAGGTTTGTGGATGATCTTCTTGTTCCTGATTTTCCAGACTTGTGAGTTGAATTGTACTTCTAATGGCTTCTCTTATAACTTCTTGGATCTGGCTGTGAAACAAAGTCCTTAAGGTATATCCTCTGATGTTGAACATTCTGAATGAGAGTATGCAGGTATTGAAATGATACGTATGCCTCATGTTCATTCCAACATCTCAATTACTGCTAAGTTGGGTATCTGTAGTCAATTTTACAGGCTTTTGAGGCTTTGTAGTTGTAAAGAGTTCTTTGTCTCAGAGATGGTCAGTCTTATTGTCCTTCTGAAGAATAAAGAATAAAGCCTACCCTCTAAAGATTCTGTTAAACAGGACTAGAGGGTTGCTCAATAAAGGAAAATTCCTTTTCAGAATTTCAGCATTTGGAGTTTTCCAAATGATTCCGTGTGTAGTCTTGTAAGTGGGCAGCTTGTTGTAAGCCCACTTGGTTTTGTTCTTCCCAGCTGTCCTTTTCTATGTGTTTTGTCTTTCCTGTTGTATCTTTCTGTTTTTTTGTTGTCTCCTTGTGTTGTTGTTTGTTGCTAGCCAGTAGCATGGCTGAGTCTTCCTGTTGCTTCTGGATTTGTAGCAGAAACTCAATATGCAGGTTTGTGTTTTCAATGGCCTTTACCCACTGTATGGAGTTGATGAAGTGAGTGGGGAAGTTGTGATAGAGAAGTCACTATCATACACACCACTGTTCTTGGTCCCTGAACAGGCATGAGACTGACACTACTGTTCATACTGCTTTCATGTTTAATTTTGTTTTTTTGGTTTTTGTTTCTTGGTCATTTGTTCTCTGTTTTGTCTTTGCTTCTTTGGAATTCTCTGTGGCTTGTTGAAGAAGTGTTAACCTTGCTTTGCTTTTTCTGAATTGTGAGAATGGAGATTTCTTGATTCTTATGAGACATATATATTGATTTTGGCCATATTTGTTTGTGCTCTGTTTCCTATTGAATCAGTGTAATCATTTGTTTTGACTTTGACTGACCATTTGGCCATGTGTGAAGGTATCTGAAGCTTCGATTGGATGAAGCTGAGGCTGAGAGGCGTTTACTCTTTGACAAGCTGCAAGGACCTGATGCTGTGCGGTGGCTACGAGGAGCAGACCCCTCTCAAACGGTTCTTCTCAACAAAATCCATGGCTTGTTTGAGCGAGTTGGGATGGTGTCCACCATGCCTGATACTGCTGCTCCATTCAGCCTTTCCAACTCTGGGGCATCACCAACCAAGCCTTCTTCCTCTGGAATATCTCCGCCTTGACCTTTGTTTGCAGCAAGATGATGTTATACACACCTCAACAATTGTGCAAAATAATTGCATCCTGAATGTGACATGTGATTCCCAGGTATTGAACAACAGTAAGTGCCGGTGTGGACCAACTTTCTATTACTGCAGAGTTGCATAGCGAGTGAGCCCCAGTGCAGAGGACATGAAGTTTTCAGTTTCACATTCGCATGCAAATCTTGAACATAATACTGGAAAGAACTCAATGGAAAGGTTTTTATACATCCAAATTATGAGAATTGCATGATCAATTGGAAGAAAAGAATCTGTGTTATCAACTTCAGAATGGATGATATTAGTATATACATTAAATTAGATTACCCACAGTGACAAAAATTTGCCCAAATACGCTTCAAGTTCATTCTTGGATGTGTTCATAAAACATCATTGAAAAACTACAAGTACAACAAAATATGTGCATGTGTTGAATGGTGAAATGTGCGGATTGTGTGCCTCTTCGAAGACAAGCAAACTCATTGCACAATGGCTCTGCCCTTTACAGAAAGTTGAAACAAACTCTTGAGAAATGGTAAAACCAGGTTAACATGTTTAGGTGTAGGGATTTATTTATTTTTTCTAATAAATTGTGCTTCTTTTTAAGAAAAAATTGGGAAATTTCCTGTTTTCTACTGACTAAATTTCCTCTTTTTTTGAAATTTTCCCCTATTTTCTGATATTATAAAATTTAAAAACAGAACCCTGGTTAGGTGATTTGACTGCAAAATGAATATGATTTTCAGTAAAAATCATCCTGGATATTACAGATAGGTCTCCGGCTGTCACTCACACATTGGTTCCAAGTTCATTCCAAAATATATTACTCCAAACCTTATAGTGATGAATAATTCTTTTCCCTGTGGGCAGACCCAAAAAAATAAGCACACAACGAGAGGCGCGAAATTCCTAGCCCAGGGGTTTTTTTTTTCCAATTTTGTGATGTAGTCAAACTGGCGATCATCCACACAAAGATTTATCCAAATTTGGCTATAGACCAGATATGAAAGTAATTTTTAAAATAATAATCCGTCACATTTTTGGCTACTAAGCTAGAACCCAAGAGAAAAATATGGCTATTTATTTAAAAATTAATCGAAATATACTAAAAAAACCAAAAGAATAGACATAGTTTTAGCCATTTTGAAAAAAAAAAAAAAAAAAAAAAAAAAAAAACAAAAAAAATAAACAAAGTTTTAGCCATTTTGAAAAAAAAAAAAAGCCAGAAATTTAAAAAACGCCGGGGCCCGCCGTCCTCCTGGTCTTCTTCCGAGACATCCGATTAAAAACATTTCCTAGCCCTGCCCGGTACGTGCAACGATAAAAGAAAAAACGCTAAAAGGACGACTCCTTACAGCAAACGACAAAAAGCGGGAGAAAATCACGGAAAGATCGACTACTTGAGCTGAACCGACGGGCGGATACCAACGGCGACGAAAAGAGAAGGACGCCGTACGCAAAAGATGGAAGAGAGGCAAGGCCCGGGGTGGTGGTTGTTGTTGGTTTTTTTGGTTCCTTTGGTTGTTTTCTGGAAGGAAGTAAGTATTGTCGTGATATTGTCGCTCCCACACACTCTGTCCTTTGTTCCCTCGTGCTGTGCCTGCACCCGTTGTCGTCCCTTCACCACTACAAGCCCCCCCCCCCACCCGCTTTCCTTACTTCCTTCCTTCGTTCTTCTTCTTCTTCGTCTTCTCTCTCTCACCACAAGTATCAGCAGAAGCAGCTACTCCTTTTGAAGCTCGAGACTACTTCACTTACCATCGCTGCTGCAGCTCTCTCTCTGTCTCCTCCCTTTCTCTTCTTCTTCTTCTTCTAAAGCTTGTTAATTTTTTTTCCCTTTGCTCTTCTTTCATGTAGCTCGAGGAGGCTGCAGACAGTCTGAGCCCAAGCATTCTTTGTTTTCTCAATTTGCTGAATCATTGAACTTCTTTCTTGGTGTATACAGGCCAGGGATTTTGATCTTGACTCCCATCTTGCGTAGAAGCAGGTGAGTATTACCTTCGTGTCTTCTTGCAAGCGTTGCTTTTCTTCTTTTCTTTTCGTGTTTGATTTTGTCTTCAGCTTGTTTTGTTGTTCTTGTTTTGTTTATTCCTTTTTTTTTTGGGCCTCCCCAGCTTCGAGGTCATCTTATGTCTTATTTTGCGGCATTTTTTGTCCATCTTTTGTACATCCTTTGTTCCTTCTTGTGGCCATTTTTGCGCTCGTTTTCTTCTTGTTACCAGTTTTTCAACTATGCAGTAGCTTGGTTGCAACTTGCGGCCAGCGTCTCCATATTTTTGTTGCGTCTTTTGTCCAGTTTTGTGTGCTTGTGTCGCATTTGTTATCCAGCTTGTGTGCATCTTCTCACTGTTTTGTGTCAAGCTTTTTGTGTGCAGAGTCCAGAGCTTTAGAGAATCTCGTCAGTTCATGGTGAAGACTGCTTATTTTCTTGCACCTGGAAACAGTGCAACAAATGGCCATATGTTGTTTCAGGCTGAAGAGCGGGATAGCAAAGGTTTAGATTTTTCCTCCTCCTTGTCCAGCAGAATCTGAGCTTCAGAGGCCGCCTGCTGGGGTTCTGCTTTGGACTCCGTGAGAAGCCGAGCGCACCGGTTCTGAGCGGGAAGAGTAATATAGGGACACGTTCATCACGGAGCTCTCTTAAAAGAGCAGGAGCTTACGATAAGAGGGCGCTGAGAAAGGGAGACTTGGAGATGTCATCATCTTGAAGCGCCGTTATCTGTTTGCTTGGAACTCCTTTCACTGCGGATTTGTTGATGGTAGACAATGCTTTCCCGGCAGTTGTGTTCTAATCCCCATTGCAAGCGGACATCTCCAGGAGATGGACCGTGAGTCTCTTGTTATCCTTCACCTTTTCCTCCCCTTATTTTGTCCCCTTCTTGGAGTGTTTCCCATATTATGTGGTCGCTAAAGTGGTGGCATTTCTCCCAAGAAAGCTTGTCTGCAAGTTTGGAAGGAACAATGATGCTTTGGTGGTGACTTCAGGCAGTGTGCAAAAGAAGATACAGCAACAATGTCTTCTCTCTATCACTGCTGTAGAAAAAAAAGATTCACCAATGAAGCTACAGTGCAGTCCAAAAGTCATCATGGGTACTCTACACTTCAATTCTTATGAGAGATACTTCCTCATCTTTTGCAGGACTTGCCGGTGGCATGTGCGCAACTATGGAAGTGAGAAGGAGCCAAAGCATGTCACGCTCTGCAATGCATGCAAAATCAACTTTGATCAGGTGAGGCTCATTGAGTCCCAGAGTGTGCAGAAGACTTTTAGGACAAGCTTTGTTTGTGACTGAAGAAGCTCCTATTGTTCCTGCTCTCTATCACGCACAACCTAATCAAAAAAGAAGTGGGCTGGCATGCAGGGGAAGTACTGCCCATTCTGTGTTCAAATTTACCGGGAGAAGGATCCTGACAGCTTTGATGGAAAAGAGGTACTTGAAGAATGGTTGCATTCTTGACAGTTGGTGGGTCCTCCTTTTCCAGTTGCCATCAGTTCTCCTCCCTTCCACTTGGGCTCTTTCTGTCATCTATCATCTTTTCACTCTATTTCATGCAATTGGACCTTTCTTGTTTGCAGTGGGTTGGCTGTGATAATCGCACATGCCGGAGATGGGTACATGTGGACTGTGAAGTCAGTGCAGGCAACAAAGTTGATTCCACTGCTTTTTACCTATGTCCAAGCTGCAGAGAGGTAGCCATTTTGCACTAGTGATTTGTACATTGTCGGTTTGTTTTATTAGTCTTTTTCCGTGAATTTACAACAATGCATATGATCAATCTTGCTCAATCCTGTTCAACTTTTCTTCTTTCTGGTGTTTGGGAAATCTGAGCCAATTTTTTTATAATATCATTTAGCACTGATTTCATTAACAAAAGTCCAGAATCAACATGAAAAAGCTGATTGAAGCCTGGATGATCCTGCAATTGAACCCTATCTGCTACAACTGTCAAATGTGTGAATTGTTTTAATTTTAGAGTTGTGGCATTATGACGCCTGCTGACTTGTTACAATCCAGAATGTGCAAGAGTTGAAGGAGAGGAAGCGGCTTAGTCGTCCTTCTGCTCAAGAGCAATCAGTTGTATTTGATAACCAGACCTATGTTGACAACGATGCCTTGGTGAGAATGCCGAAAGTAACCCCAGATTTTGTTTTCCAAGACTGTACATGTTGCATTAGTAGAAGGAACTACAGATATTTGGACACTTAGTGACAGAAGTCAAGATATCGTACAGGAAGTTGACCAGAAGCTGAAGGGGCCATTACCACTGAGGAGCTCCAGTTCAAGACGGCCTCTACAAGTAGATCTCTCCAAACTTGAGGTGAGTAGTCCTGTTCTGGTGCTCAGTATGATTATCAACTTTTTGTTGAAGATTGCTGCCCCACTTAACCAGTTCATCTAAATTCAATGAACAAATTTCTTTTTTTGTGGATAATTTTGTTTATTCTTTTCCAGACTTCCTCCCTGAAGCGATACCGCCGTGTCTACAACTTAAGAGAGGTGACAAGTAGTTGCAAGGTAACATCTAAATCATGCCACCTTATTGTAGGTAGAGCGAACAGAGATTCCATTTGTGTGCTGTCCAAAGTTGATCTGTGGTTTAGCTGCTTGGAATATTACTACCTGCCATTTTTAGATTTCAGTGATACAGTTTGTTACTTTTTGCAGGAGGAGCTCATTGCAGCTGTAGCTCAGCATTTTGCTGCTCAGGTTTAGCCTCCACTGCCATTGAACTTGCTTGTGCTGTTTGTGTTTTATATACCATGAGTACCAGCAAATTGCTTTCTTTCGAGTACTGTAACACACTAGGAGAGGAGCATTGTGAAAATAAGTGCCTTTTGACTTTGCTTTGGGCAAGTGCTTATTTTGTGAACACCCCACTCCTCATGTGTTACCTTACACGGACTATGTCAGGTGGTGGAGGAGAACGAGACACTGTTGTCATTTGCATTCTTCTTGAAGAAACAGCAATCATTTGCAACCTCCACAATAACCCAGCATCAGGTAGCCCACACTGTAGCCAAATAACATCATAGCTTTGCCATGCTAACCAGTGTAATGCTCAGGATTCTAGAATCTTGCCTCTTAGCCCCTTCCATCTCCGTTTTTCCTGGGGATTGATGTGGTCACTTTTGTGTATATTGGCTGTTTGCATTTGCTGGTAGATAGCTTAGTTGCAGAGGAAGGTATTATAATGTATCATACGTACATAAGTCAGCAGAACTTAAGATGCTTGTGTGTGCATTTTTATCAAACTCTGAACATTCCTTTATGCCTATTTCAGTACTTTCTATGGCTGGCTGCGGCACCAACACTCAATTTATTTTTCAATTTTCAGATGATGTTTCTGTGTTGGGCTGAGCCAATAGTTTCTTGTTCAGGTCACAGGCATTTGTTTTCCGATATTGGATCATGTGTTAGTGTGAAAGAGCATCATCACATGTGCAGAACAGAGAAAACTAGGAATGGGTTCAAGAAAGAGTAATGTGTGCATTGAGGCCCTTGAAACATTTTTCTTTTCTTTTTCAACTCATGGTTCTACTTGTGCATCTTCTTTTTTGGCTCATGTTCTCCTTACACATTTCTCTCTTGGTAACATTGGCATTGCTCCTTTAGGTACATGCTTGTGCTCTTGGCTCTACTTGCAAGTTTCCTTCTTGGCTCTTGGCTCTACTTATTGATCTATCCCATGTACTCGCCACCCCCCTTTGTTTGCTTGTGCAAGTTTGAGATTTCATGGTTCCTAGCTTTGTTCATTGATCTATTGCATGTGCATGTACTCCCCACCTTTTGTTTGCTTGTGCATGTGTCAAATCATAGAAGGTTTGACTATCAATAGTGGAGTTCAATTCCAAGCTTGGAACTTCCATGTTTTTTTTTTATAAAAAGAAATTATAACATTTTTTGGGGGTTTTTTAAAGTTTTATAATTAAAAATTTGTTTTGTTTTGTGTTTTTTCTATTTTTTGGTTTTTTAGTTGTTTATTTGGTTTGTTTCTTATCAGTTTTCTGGGTTTCTTTTGATTGCTTTTGGTTTTTTGGAATTTGTTTATTTTTACACTTAAAATAATAATATTACTATTTAAAATAATAATTAATGTTGTTTGTTGTGCAAGATTTATTTTATTTAATATTTACATTGGTTTTGCATCATCTTACATTTAAGTCCCATTGCACAAGTTTATTATATTATGATGAAGAAGAAAGGGAGAAAAATGAGTGCTTTTATGTTAGGATTTTGTGTGGAAAGGATTTTTTCTTTAGTTGGGTCATTCACAAATTTAAGAGAATGTCACTTGAAGATGGACAATTTTTAAAAATTCATATTTGTGAATAAGAAGCCTAATGGTCCTTAGGTTGGTTGTACTTTTCCATCTAATGTGTTGGACTTGATTGAAACAAATGTTGATATGTAAGAAGAGTTTAAAGAGCTTGAAGGTACCTTCGAACAAAATGAGATTCTATAAAAATGTTGATATGGAAGAAGAGTTTGAAGGTACCTTTGAACAAAATGAGATTCTAAAAATACGACGAAAACAATATTTTTTCATTTTCATCAATTGTTATTAAATCCTTTCATTTTCCCGATTTATTGGGGTTTTTCAGTCATATTTTATTTTTAAATGATAACTAGCTTGAAATATTTGCATAAGATAAACACCTATTTACAATTTTGTCAAAATTGCCTACTTGAAAATTGGCTCAAATTTTTTTAAAATCGAAAGCTAAAACCTTGGAAAGTTTTATAAAATACGAGGAAAAAAAAACTAAGAATCAGGTTGGTTTTTCAATTTACCCTAAGGACCAAAATTGGCAATTTTCTAAAACATGGGAAACCCACCAACATTGGTTAAAACTTGTTCAAATCAAACAATCATTGACAAGTAATATTTCGAGCTAAAATATAATCAAGTAGCATTTTACCCAATGTAAAAAGTGTTTTTCATAAGTTATGAATTTCAAAGGTTGGGAGAACTTTTGGCAAATTGATTCCAAAATATTCAAAGAGTGATTTGAAAGACTAAACCATGTCCAATTCTCGAGATTCATATGATCTTGAAAAAGCTCTTTTCAAACACTATATGATAATTTATTCCATGTTCAAAATAAAGATGTTTCCTAAAGTTATGAACTTCAAAATTTATAAGACAAGAAATTTTTTAATTTAATTTAAGGAAAGTAACTTTGGGGATTTGGGAAAATGTCATTGGTATAGAGTCCTCATGGCTAATTACTAAATATATTTAGAGGAATGTAAGGCCTCCCATAGTGGTTTGGACCATGGTAAAATTTGTGAGTTTGGGACTTAATTCTAAGTCCAATTGTTTTTTATTTCATTTTTGTTTGTTTGGTGCAATTGAGATAAGTGATATTTATTTATAAAGAAAGTCAATTTGTCCTAATCATCTCAAAATTCTCATCCTTTTGTCCTAATCACCAAAGCTAAGAATACATCCTCAATTTTTGAATTTCATTGATGTAAAATCTTCAATTATTACTTATAACACTTGACAAACTTAAGGGTGTGTCAAACTAACCACATTTTGACAATTATGTTACAAGTATTAGGACACATTGATTTTAATATAGCAAAAACTTACAACATTTTGATTACGTTTCTCATTATGCAATTGTAATTCACAATTGGAATTTAAAGAGGTAAATGAGGACCCCATCCTATGCCATCTTTTTATGCTTTTTATACAATAGTAACTAATGCAACTTCATAAGTGCGAACACCTTCATGTTTGAATCTATTTGAACAAGGACAATACAACATTAACAACATTATCTTTGCATGACAATGATTAAAATATGGTAGGCCATGATGACAATCATTGCTTCCAATCCAAAAATCTTATCCAATGTGATTTCAAGTTAAACAAGCCAATGTCAAAAAGGGTTTTTGAATACAAAAACCATCATCTACTTTCATGTTTGCATTAAGGTAAAGTTGATGAAGCCGTAAATTCACAAGGTGGGGAGGGAAGCTCCAAAGTTCATTTTCTTCAATCTTTCACATTGGCAAAGAGTGTTGTCACACTATTGTGTCCTTTGTCATCTAGTGGTATAAATATTATTTGAGATGATGTGATCTACATGTCTAAAGCTTAATCTTCCCCTTGTATTCAGATCAACTATCATGTGAAGTTTCAATCAATGCCTATAGACGCAATATTTCCCGTGTGGGAGTTACTCAATAAGTAGACCAACTAAGATTGATGGCAACTAAACCATACTTGTGGTTTCAATTCAACACTAAGAGCAGCTCCACCAGCCAGCAGGATCTGCTATGCCAATGGTAACCTCTAAATGATGTGCCCATAGAGCACCAAAATATAACCTAACAACTTGCCCACCTCAACATCAAGTAGTGATTAGCCTTGACAAAAAGCTCATTGTCCCTAACACTTGCACAAAGGATCCAAAGCTCAGCAAAGGTCCCCTGCAAACTAGTAAACCATGATTATACTATTAAAATTGGAATAGAAAGTTATGCTATCAGGACTTGTGTGCAGGCTATTAATGGTGCCACATAATCTTGGCACTATTATTGGTGGGTAAAGAACCATGACATAGCAGTGCACTCACATGGTGCTATGCCATGGTTCTTTACCCAATGGAAAGAACCTTTTAAGTCAAGTCTTTCACTTGACATCACATGGTGTAAAACACTAGTGTGGGAGTTGAATCTGATTGCCAACCTACACTTCCAATTTATTTCATCTTCAATCTCCACATAAGATCAGAGTACTGAAGTGTTGCAGCAGTGAATTCCAAGCTATACTTTTAAACCACAGAGACTGACTGACATACAACCAAAGATAGTTGCAATCCTCATATTCTTGTGCGAATAGCAATTGCTGCATGCTGAGACAAATCTTTATAAAAATATTATACCATACATATCTACAGATGTTTGAATACAGACTTTCCACTACTTAGGTTTTGCAACACTATCCACAAAGAGGCAGCAGCAGCAAATAGTAATTTGCAATTTGGTTTGACAAGCTTCCTGCATTTTTGTTGAGAAACTACTGAAACAAGAGGTCCTGCCCCAGACTCTGGGCAGATTATCTAGACTTGTTTTGGTCACATGCCAGTGTTGGTGGGCAATTACTTCAGAACAAGTGCTTTTGTGACCTGAATTACAAAATCACACTGTATGTACGATGGACTGCCCACCACATACCCCGAAGCATAAAAAACCAGCACAAGGCAGATACAGCACCCAGCAAAAAAACAAACACAAACCCACTTTTGGAGCCTTTTGCCAATTGTTGTGTTGGGGATCTTTTCGCACTGCAGGTGCCACATGCAAGTTGCTTGCAGTCTCCTTTACATGGTTGCTGAGGCCTGGTCAGGATATTCTTGTCACACTTTCCTCCAGCAGTAGGATGGCCACTGGTAACAGCCACCTGAGCTTGTTGGGTGCCTTGATTGGAGCAGGAGCAAGTGATAGTGAAGGTAGTCAAATGTGAATCTGTTGCTGTTACACTGATGGAGCTGAAACTTGAGCTTGCCGCTCCTGCCTCTGAATATTCAGCTGCTGAGGCTGGTGGTGTTGGAAATGATCTCAGCAAATGGAAAAGGCCTTCAAGTCGTTTCTTAGTCTGTTCACTAGCATCAGTGCAAATTGCTGCACTCTTGAGAGGAGGCTGTGGATTCTGTAATTTCTGCAAAGCGTACTCAGAAGGATAAAAGGTGGAAGAGTCAGATTGCATCAGGTTGTCACCCAATTGTGGAGTTTCAGGATGATATTTCTCTTCATCAAACCAGGACTGGAACCTAGAATAGTCAAAATCCAAAGAACCAGATACTGTAGTAGCAGACTCTGCAGCCACTCCATGACTGGTGTTGTTATCTGAAGGAGTGGTAGCTAGAACATCCTCAGACGTCCTTGGCAACAGTGGGGTACCTGGACAAGCACAGAACTTGCATCATGCTTCTGGGAGATTCACAACTGATCATGGTAGGATAATATCATAGAACAATTAGATCCTGTTTGATGACAAAATCTAAGACCTTCAACATGTTATACAGTATACATAGACCCATATTGCCTGTCTACCCTTTGTAACCGCAAGGTGAATTAAAAACCACCTTCAGAATCCAAATCTACAGTTGTTCCAGATGTATGTCCATCAGACGAGGCTGACTGGGGCAATAGGCCTGTAATCAGATAATCTTCAAATTCCTGGAGATTGAGGCGACAATCCACAGTAGCAACCTGTAATGTGACAATATTCTCAGTAACTGAGTGAAAATCGGAACAATAAAACCTCCCATATAGACCACTCTAAACCTAGAACAACGACAAATTCCCTGCAAAAGTTCTTATGCATGTCAAGCCAGTAAGTCTCCAGCATACAAGTTCAGAAAAAGTCCCAACAGTGTGTTGGTACCTCTACATCACACAGGAGGAAGTGCATGGTTGCAACACCCATATACAGTAGCATCTCTATTCACAGACATATTTTCTTACAGTTCAGTCTGTATAATAAAAGCCTACAAGAATCGAATAAGTAGTATTATAACAGAGATCAGCAATGCATCCACAGTGAGTTTCCATTCCAGCAAGGCCTTGTTGAGCTCACCTTATCCTCAGAGGGGAATGAAGGACTATGTAATCCACTGAGTCTCTCTTCACTTAGAGGCTCATGATGTCCAGTCTCAAGTTTTGAGCCATGTGCAGTAGCAGCAGAAGACTGTGTAAGTTCAAGCAAGTTCATTGGTGGCAAACTTTGCCCACCACTAGAACTTTCCAAATGTGAAATTGGCCTTGGCACTGGTCCACTCCCAGACGCACGCATTTGCAACATAGACCTTCGTTTGGCCCTGCCTTGTTCATTCTGTTGAATGGACAAGTTAGCACTCTGCCTCGCTCGCAAATGAATGACAGACTCTGGTGACTGCGAAGGTGCCTCATCAATTGAGAAGAACAAGTCATTCAACTCAATGAAATCACCATCCAGTATCTCCCATGGTGTGAGTTCCTCCCCACTATACAAGACTGGGGCCCCATGACCTTCTATTTCTGCGAGTGAAAATTCCCCTCCATCACCCTCAAGTGTGAGCTCCTCACCAACAACCCCCCCAGAGAGAAACTGGTTGATGAAATCCTCCTGCTGATCTCCTTCCACAAGGATTCCTTGACCTCCAGACTCTGCAATCTCAAGCATATCCTGTAACATAAGGGCTTCATCATCTAAGGCAAGAGGTTCAGCAAAAGCTCCCAGGAACTGGCTATCATGGTGGGAGGTGTGAACTTCCCACTCATCAGGCAAAGGGTAAGTTATCTTCGAACTTGCAGTCTCCCCCTCCAGATAATCCTTCATCATCTGCAAGAATGACAAACTGAATTAGATTGTAAGTGAAGATAGCAGACAGGCCTATCACATACAAACAGTAATCTCCTCTATTGCCTCAATGGCTATCTCTGCTGAAGTATGATAGATCTCCGTACCTCATATTCTGGCATTTTCCTAAGGCCTTCTGGGGCAGCAGTCACAGGACTGAGGGCAGAGTCCATGAACATCTCAATCTTGACATCAGGCACCAATTCCAGGGCTGTACCAGGTTCAGATGGCACTTCCAGCTCTTCTACAGGAAGGACAACCACAGATTCCTCTTGTGGTGGTGACTGGTAAGCCTCTTCAATAAATGCTCCACCATACTGCTCTCCATTCTTTGGACCAGGTCCACTCTTCTTAAACACACGGGCCAGCACATAAGCATCCTGTACACCACAAATTCCACACAACACTCAGTTCCAAATTACCACCAATAACACCAAATTTCTGAGCAGGGAGCAAGGAGCAAGGAGCTCCCACAGTTGAATATGGCACCAAATACAATCTACTCAAAACAACAACCCAAAATTGTGTGATAAGGCTATTGAGGTTTATCAGGACAGGTACCTGAAAGCCTGCCAACACTTCCTCCTCTTCTATGCGATATTCATGCATGACCCAGTCCGTGCGTTCCCCATTAGGAGCTCGACCCAGGTAGAAGACAAGAGTTTTCTTCATGCCAATGTTACGGGACCCTGAGCGCACAACCCTATCCTTTCCTGTTGCCTTCCAATAGCCCGCCTCGGTTGCACGGTTAGTTCTGGATCCATTTGGGTACTTCTTATCACGAGGACTAAAAAAGTACCATTCCTGATCATTGCCTCCAATGCAAGACTTGTCTGCATTCCCACAACCAGAGAAGGCACATAAGAAACACTAGAATGAGTAGCTCGTCACATAATCTGCCCTTTAAATAACATCCATAAGGATGATCAACATACTAAATTGGAAACACATGATGGTTAGCATGGTGAAGCCCAAGTGTATCCTTCTTTTGTGCAAGAAAAACGTTTCTATAGTGGACTCCCCATGACTCTAGAATATAGGGATAAGAAACTTTGACCCGTTTTTGCATACATCACAATGTCTCTACCTTGAAGTGCAGAGTCAATAAAGAAGACAGATCAAAACTCTAAGCGTTTTAGAATTTTGATACAGCTTGGCAAATCAGTAAGCTACAAAACAAGTGGCTTGTCACATAGTGACTTGCACCCATAAGGATGACAAATATTCAACATACTAAATTGGAAACACATGGTGGTTAGCATGGTGAAGCCCAAGTGGATCCTTCCCATATGCCGGAAATGTTTCTATAGTGGATTCCACATGACCCTAGAATGTATGGATACCAAACCTTTGACCCGTTTCTGGGTGCATCACAATGTCTCTACACAGAAAGGCAGGCCAGAACCAACAAACACACCAGATCAAAAGCATTCTAGATACCAAAATCCATAAGCTAAAAAGCAAAATAACCTCTGGAAACAACGTCATGAAATCGCACAGAGCACCGTCAGTAAAACAAACAGAAAAATTGTCAAAAATGCATGCGTACATCTATCCACCCACATACATACCAGGCAAATCCCATGGCTCGCACTTATACAACTCCACCACTCCGATCACATCAGCCTCGATGAAGCGACCACTCACTTTGCGTTTCAAATAGTACGCAACGAGCTCTTCATCGGTGGGATGAAACCTAAAACCTGGCGGCACTCGTCGGCGAGCCATGAGCTTATGTCGATCCTCTCTTCCAAAATACACAAACACACACACACACACTCTCTCTCTCTCTCAAATTTCAGGATACAACTGACTCGTCTCCCAATTGAGGTCACAACAGGAACCTAAACGACGGCGATGAAACTTGAAGCAGGTGGTAAACAAGAAACGAATCCCTTGACTCTCGCCGTACATTTGGTGCACCAGAGAAACAAAATAAGAAAACAGGCTCAACCGCTCTTGTGCCGACGGCAATCACAAGCACAAGAAGAGACCAAACCCCAAGTGCACGAGACAAGACGATACGAGACGAGACGAGACGAGACGATACTGTCTCTTCTGTTCACCAAAGTGCGTCGTCTCGATTGCGCGTCGGGCCCAGAAGGGGGAAAACAGGCCGACGTGACGGAGAAGGTGGAGCTCGAGACGAAGGCACACGGCAAGAGCTCGTCTCGTCACGCTCTGGGCGTGCGAGCACTGCACACGGGGAGCGGTGCGGCGGCCAGGACCTAAAGCACACCGACAAGGCCGCTGTCGACAGCCACGCAGGTCCTTAAAGCTATGAACAGGATCTGACTAAGGATCCTTCAGATTGGCCAACAAAGCCACTTTTTAGCTTGAACCTGGACCTAAGTTGGTGTGGAGGATTTGTGTAGGGTAAAAAGAAAGCCCAAGGTCAAGGGCATTACCGAAATAAGGGCCTACATGATGAATGAGGTAGTAGCCAAAGTGCAGACCTGAAAATTTGTGAGAACGCACCCTTAGGATGGGAAGGGTTTAGGGTTTAGGGTTCAGACCTCTAAGACCTGGGACCTTTAGGGTTTAGGAGCTTAGACCTACAATTGCCCTCTCTCACTTGTAACCGTCCTGTTTTAAGGAGGGTTTTTCATGGATACAATAATTACACTAAGAGATTGCTGGGAAGGCATAACCCTAAACCCTAAACCCTAAACCCTTTGACAACTTTTGTTACTTTGTTGGCTTTGTGGGGTTTAGGGTTTAGGGTTTAGCAAGGGAGAGAATTTGCAATGGTGAGGTTGTTTTTTGTTTTGCTTGGGCTGCAAGAAAAGACCCCAATCCAAACCATTCCATGACAGAAGTCGGCCTCTCGGGCCTCCACAACTGTCATAGAACTGCCATAGACTACCTATCTACTACGTGTGTATCAAATAATTAATTAATTATGAAAATTCTGGGTCGAAATAAATAAATGAATAAATAAATAATCTTGGATGCTTCAAAATATTCTTCATTTGCCTTCACAATTTATTTATTTTTTCAACTAATTTTTTTAAAGGTTTTTTTTTTTTTTTTTTTTTTGGGGTTTGAAAATTTCAACATTTCCATGAATAATATAATTAATGTCATGGCTGGTTGCCAAAGTACTACAGTATTTTTTTTAAGTCATGGAGAATGAATTTGAACTTTAGGTCTACTTGAAATATAGGTTCTAGTCTATCTAGTTAACTGGACTTATGTAGGTATTTCTATGTGTATTGATTTTAAAGTATTTATTAAGCCAATTTCTATGTCGGTTTAAACCACATATGATTGATTTTTAATATTTATTAAACCAATTCTTATGTTAATTAAACCATAATTAGTAGGCTAGTTGGATGATACCAATTGGGGTCTTATTTGGTTACTTTTTTGTAAGTGTTCTTTTTCTAGGTGGGATCACCTAAGCACAATTCATCGGCTAGTCTTCATTAGTGTTGCACTAGTATTGGATTATTGACATACCATAGTGGTCTAGATATTTAGATTTTTTTTTGAATTTTATATATCATGACAATATTAATTCTAGGGTAGATCGGCCGATGACTGAACTTCCAACAAAATCTTTGTATGTTGCTTTGTTGTTATAAGAGTTCAAAAATGATTTGTAGAAGTTCAAGTGGCACTCTTATAGCACTTTAAATCGTTTAAAATGAATAAGAAAGTTATGAGGTTTGAAAGTAGGAGGGGTTCAAAGAGAAAAACAAAAGAAAAAAATGTGTTTTGTAAGTTGGAAAGCTTATTTCTTCTTAATATTTTTTCATTATTTTTTTTCCTTTGCACTTGAAAGATGATTTCTAGAGCTTGAGGTAATGTTGTCATAATATTTTAAATCAGTCAAATGAAGCACATATGATGAAGATATAAATAAGTGTTCGATCATAGACATGCAATCAACGATGGCCTGATTTACCTTAAGGTAGAAGTTTGAAAATGTATATATGATGGTATATATATAGTTGAAGAATTGTGCACAATGGTATGAGCATCAAGGTATAAGTAAATTTAATATCATAAAAATATTGAATATGGATATGAATACAGATTTTGTGTGTGATGCCACAAAACAAATGCAACTTTTATTGAGTTAATCAATGAAAATTGAATTACAACATTTCAATCCAAAGTATTAAAGTTGATTATAAAAGGCAAAATGTTTATTTTTTCTTAAAGTTATGTTCCAAGCACAAGCCCCAAAATTGAGTTGGAGTTTTAAAGTTGAATCTTCAATACACAATGAACATGTGTTCACCATGAGTGATTTAAACTAGCAAGCACAAGCATGCCACAAATTTGACCTTTAGAGCTCTAATTGAAGCTAGAATGACCATGTGGTTCATTGAGTGAAGTTGCCAAACACCATCACAAAATTTGATTTGCAAAAGTTTCAATTTCAACACAAATAAATCTTGATAAGTTTTCAAAATCAAACATCACAACAAAATGCATCTACAAAGGTCCCAAGTTAACGAAAAATAATTGATTCAATGATTAAACTCAGTAGCCAATGCCACAACATTGATTTGAAAAGGTCCCAATTTCAACACAAATGAATCATCAATCATTAATTCAAGTTGTTAAACTCAAGTATCATAACAAAATGCATTTTGCAAAGGTTTGAAGTTCAAGACAAACGCATCATTAAGCATTAACTAAAGCCATTTGATTTTATCACAAAAGAAAAATTATTGCAAAGATTCGAAATTGAAATTTCATTTTCCTAATGACTAAATCCAACCAACACAAGCATTAATATAAAATTGATTTATAGAGGTTTCAAGTTCAATAAAAATACATCATTGATCATTGAATGCGGCTACAAACATAAACACAACCATAAAATGCATTTGTAAAGGACCCAAGTTAACATTTGAATGCATCTTTAATCATTGACAAGTGATATTTCTAAGCATAATGACAAGACATTTTGTTTACAAAAGTCCCAAGTTAAAGGGACAAAATGTTATGAGCAAAGCACAAAACAAATCTACAAATGCCTCAAGACACCACCTTTGTATGAGTTATTAAAACTACCAAGCACAAAGACGAAATATATTTATTGGAGTGAAAAATGTGCATGTTCCAAGACATTGTTCACAATTTTGGACCTCCACTTTGCAATTGAGAAAAACAATTGAGAAGACATTTCACATTTAAATGACAAAATCCAAATTAGGCTTATTGAATATTGCAATTAGGATTAAGGATTGTTAACTTAAATGGACATGAAAGTGAGAATTTGTTATTCATTTTCAAAGTAACCTTATTCCTCAAGTTTTTTTTGTGTTCATCAAACAATGTCTTTTGTAAAACAAAACTCAATGAGGTTTTCTAAACAAGTTTACAGTTTGTCCACATATCATTAAACTAATTTTTGTACATTGTCACCAAGGCATCCAAATTATCAAAACCCAACCAATAGTGCTTTAAGTTGGTCAAAACACTAACAATCAAGGTTTTTTTTCAAATTCTTCAAGTAAGTCCATTAATGAAGATACTCATCATTAAACATTAAAATGGTGATTCTCCTAGGTGGGTTGTAACATTTTCACAAAAGTGCTTCCTATAAATGGCAATTTAGGAAGTGCCTAAGTTTGGATGTGGCTATTGTAGTTATTTAATTTTGGCATAAAATTTTCTAAAAATCACAATTCTTTCATGTTATTTTTCATTTTTCACAAAAACATTGCCATGTTGCAAAAATTCAGCACTAAGAAATCATTGTTGGCAATGCTAAAAATGTGTTTAGTCTTGCTTTGGCTTCTTGGAATTTCAAAGATTTGTCACACCAAGAACCCAACATTTAGGAATTGAGATTCATGTTTTTCCAACTAGCAAGAAAAAATTTCATGTCCTTTAAAACAACAATATGACAAAATAAGGACCCAAATTTGAATAGCAAACTCTCACTAGCTTCTTTTATGGATGCAAGAACCCCAAGCAATGAATCGACAATTTGTTTGAGGAGGTGCATTTGCACAACTAGGCTTAGGGGACTTGAACCACAACCAAAAATGGAATCAATTTTTTTGTGTCATATTTGTTCACTACAATCCAAGTTTTGTCCTTCCCAATTAAGTTTGTCACACATTTTAACCCCCAATATTTAGGGTGAAACATGAATGCCAACATGTTGTGGACCATGGTTGCATCAAATTGAACACAAAACATAAGGAAAGATCGCAAGACCCACAAAACTTACGTTATCATACTAGCAAGTAAGATTTTCAATTTTGCATCAAAGTTTCACAAGTTGTCAAAGGAAGAAAAGTTATGCCCTTGGTTGTAGTTAATTTGAAATTGATTGTTATTGAAAATTGGAACATAAATAGCATCGAACAATGATCAATACCCTTTAGTTTGGTTTACATTACATTGTTTAATAAAAAAGTTCAAGATTTTAATCATTGCCCTTGCAATAGCCCAAGTTAGACTAGAAGGAGCATGGGCCTATAAATGCGAAGACTAATGTATATAACAAATCATGTTGGCATGACGTGGGCCATATGAAATCAATTGAATACCTTGGGGGGACACTAGGTTAAAAAAACTAGAAAATATATGAGTAAAATTAGAAGGTGCAATATATTGGTTGTTGAATAAAAACTATAAGTTAATTAGTTAAAAATAGGGTACATTTTATTCAAATAATAAATTTAATTATAATATAGGGTATGCAATAATCTGAAATAATGGATTATAATTAATATAGGTGGCTTTAATATGCATATATTAGAAATTTAGATAATAATAAGGTGATAAAAAGTAAGTTGGACAATTATTTAATACCCCCCTTAAAAGTGGTCATTTGATGTATGTAGATCTCAAACTTTACACTAAATGTTCCCCCTCATGTTGAGTACCCAAAAAAATATAAATAAACGTTGTGCCCACAAATTGTTTTTACTTTGTTCAACATTGGAGTTTGAACTAGTACAACTTTGCAATATAACTATTACAAATTAGAGTTAAGTTATTAATCACAAGTTATTCATTAATTATCAATTATATTAACTATAAAAATTACAGTTATTATGTAGTTAGTATTAATTCAATCTTGAATCAATTTGTGTAGAAGGTTTGAAACAACATGTTTTATTCATGATCTTTCAAATTTTTTTTTTTTTTTTCATGAGTTTTAATTTCATGAGCAATATTTCGTTTTGAGATATTTTAAAAGTCTATTTTAACACTACATTTGTGTGTGATTTAATCTTTTTTTTAATATCTCATAGTTTTTAAGATTTAAAGGGAAGAAAAAATCATCAATAAACAAATAGACCAATTCTAAAGTTTAATTTATTTTATTGTCAAATCTATCATAACAATATATATTTTTGGATAAATTGGAAAGACATTGAAGGCTAGATTAGGTAGATTAGCATAAATACAATTGAAATAAACCATAGGGTAATTTTTCCCTTTTATTAATAACCTTGTTCCATTTGTTTCACACCCCATGTTACCAATATAATTATGTGTAAATATCTTTTTGTCTTTGTTTTATGTTAATTTGTGTGTGATTGAACATGGATTTAGATCTATTTCTTTTGTCATTGTGCACATTAATGCAAATTGTTGGTCACAATAATTTTCATGTGTGTGACATATAACTTTTGATGCACTTTTTGGCTTGTCATTTTGTATTGTTGGCAAATTCAATGATTTTGCCACTAATGGAAATCTTGAAATTTTGGGGTGCATTACATAGTTCGTTGAAACTAAAATGAAATGGTAAATGTTTTGAAACAATTATAATGAAATGACCCACAAGCCCTTTTTGACCATTTCAATACATAAACAAAGAAGGTGGTTAATACAATTTTGAGCCTAAATTGGTCGTAAATTCACATGAATTTCATAACTTGGATTCATGTAACATCCATTACTCTCCTTATGGAGGTCACCATAGGAATTATATCAATGGAGAAAAATCTTCAAGATTGTCAAAAAAATTCCTATTGATTTTTGACAATTTTTATCAAATGCAATTTTGGGGGTTCATCATTAATGGTACATGTAACCATTTTTAATATACAACAACATTAATTTACACCCATATCAAGAACATTACATACCCACACATAATTTGCCCATTTTAATTGTGTTTTTAATGGTCATGACTTTTTGTGGCAATTTTTGTCTTGACCTTACAAAGCCTTGTAATTATTAACAAACACTTGTTTTGGCAATGAATCCATTGTCTCATAGCATTCATTGAAAATTTCAATGATATCAAGATCATTTAGTTCGACATGTTTTGACTTTTCAGATTTGACTTCAAAGATTTGGGATTTTATTATATAGTTCGAATTCCCAAACAAGGTTTTTTCCTCCAATGTTTTTAAGGTAGAGTAAAATCATGCACAAGAAGATTGTCAAATTTGCCTATCAATCAAAGAGGAAAGTAGAATTTTTTTGGAACCTTGTTATTTTGGTGACATGCTAAGACATGATGTGGTGATTTCAGTTGCTCTTCTATCGAAATATGGCACCTTTAAACATAATTTTCCAAAAACCTCTTATCTATGAATCATAGCCTTCTTTTGTGTCAATAGGTGGCAAAAAAATTGCCAAAAAGAAAAAGTCGTTCTTCCCAAAAGGGGAATGCAATTTAGGGGTCTTAGGAATGTTCATGCTCATAGATTTCCACTTGGTTTGTAAATACATTTGGCTTCTTTTGGCTTGTCATGCTTTGGCCTTTATTCCAACCCATTTCCTTTTCTTTCATCTTAATAGTGGTCATGAAAATTTTAGAAGTAAAGTAAAAATCACAAGTAAAAAAACCCTATCAGCACATTTTTTTTAAATTTGTGATGGCAAAGGTTACAATAAACTTCAAAAAAACCATTCCTAAATTTAGAAGTTTAACCCTATAAAAAATATGATCTTCAAAAAGGGGCATGAATATGCAAAGAAGTATCCAAAAACAAGGTTTTATTTGTAGATCAAAGAACATAAAAAAAACAAACAATGTGGATAAGGCTATGCTCCAAATTCATAGTTTGGACTAATACTAGACATAATTGCAAGGGCATGGGGAGGGGTAAGACTATGTTTATTTATTATTTTTTAGGAAGTGAGTTCAAAAACATTTATTTAAGGCTTATTGTCCAAGGAACCTTTTGATTATTTTTTAAAATATTTATAATGAATGCAAATAGACAATGACATAATGATGGATGAATTTAAAATTATTGGTTTAAAATGATGTTTATGGATGAATTTCATCAAATATGGCTGAAAAATGGATGTTCATGTTTTTTTTATTCATGAATGACAAATTGTAAAGTGTGACAAATTTTGAACAAACATTTGTCATTTTTGTGAAATCCAAAAACTGAAAAACATGCACTCTTATGGAAACATGCCCATCTATCATATGCACACTTATTGTACCTAGCCTCTGCAAAGCAATTGGGCCCAACCTAAAATTGATGTTCCATAATGTGATGTTATATATATATATATATATATATATTGAAGAAACACGGTTTCACAATCCAAAACTTTATATTTCAGAATTAGGGAAATTAAGGAATAAATATTTATAATGTTTTATATATTTTGTATTTGTAATGTTATCTCATTAATGCTATTTATGGCAAATCCTCCAACTACCTAGGATTCAACTATTAGGCAACCATTGTATGGCTATTGCCTTTTCTCAAATGGGCTAAGACTAAAATGGGGCACATATAAAGGTTCAAGATTAATAACTTGGTCATTTAAGGGCATCAATTCAATTCAAGACCTTTGGAATGAAAATGACAACTATTAAAAATTTGTTTGAGTCATTAAGACATCTACCAAGTCTACCAAATCTACTAGGGGGCATGTAAAAATCAATCCAAAACATACCTTGGGATTTATCATGTGCTAAACAACTCTCTTCAGGTGATTGGATATCTAGTTGTTCTCCCAACCCCCCTTACTGATCTACCAAATCTTCCATTCAATGAGTCCCAACACATATGCAAAAACTCAATATTCCCATCCAAACAACTTTTAAGGATAATGGAAGGGTTTCAACTCATCAATGGTAGCTCCCTTGGACAAGTAAAAAAAATTCAAAGGCAAGGAAAAATAGGCCAATTTTTAGATTATAATCCCTTAATTTCTCCAACTAAAGACCAAAGACCAATTTATATATGGTTGTTTGTCAATTACCTAATGAAAGATTCAAGCTTTGACCTCAAAAATTAGTAATGGAGGACAATGCGAAAATTTAAAACCTCCAACATTTTCAACTACGCAACAAAACAAGGTTACAATATTGGCTTACTTGAAAAAGGAATAGAGAAGTCATTTGATGCCTTCTGGACTAGGAGCAATTTCATTCCTAGTTAAA
>Ga0209611_10000308_pt1 | contig 67201 bp, 53 predicted proteins | sample S1TSphgellanicum_3_FD_187693 | JGI IMG/M metagenome (GOLD analysis project Ga0209611, IMG submission 187693) | Host-associated microbial communities from peat moss isolated from Minnesota, USA - S1T2_Fc - Sphagnum magellanicum MG (SPAdes) (version 2) | ecosystem: Host-associated > Plants > Peat...
CTTTCACATCTTAATTTATGTGGAAGTCATGTGCACCATGTGATTATGTTTCCTTGTGATTAATTGTGGAATCACATGGGGGACCATGTGATTATGTTTCCTTGTGATTATTTTATGTGAAATCACATGGGGGACCATGTGATTATATTTCCTTGTGATTATTTTATGTGAAATCACATGAGGGACCATGTGATTATGTTTCCTTCTGATTATTTTATGTGAAATCACATGAGGGACCATGTGATTATGTTTCCTTTTGATTATTTTATGTGAAATCACATGAGGGACCATGTGATTATGTTTCCTTTTGATTATTTTATGTGAAATCACATGAGGGACCATGTGATTTTCTTTCCTTTTGATTATTTTATGTGAAATCACATGGGGGACCATGTGATTTTCTTTCCTTTTGATTATTTTATGTGAAATCACATGGGGAACCATGTGGTGGATAAACTTTAGGAAGTTTCTTGACTAGTTTCCTTTAAGTTGGTATATAAGTGAATGTTTATGACCTTGAAAAACACCTTCACTTGTTACAAAATTGTTGTACAAATGTAAAGCTTGATGGAATAGAATTGTGAAAGGCTTCGAACTTTTGGTTTTGAATGGTTTTTGGTGTTGTTTGTGTTTAGTTCATGGTAGGAGAATGGTGAGGCTTGCATAGACAATAGAAGGGTGGGAGAATAATTTTGTAACCAAGAACATAGATTTCATAACTAGGTAGTAATCATACATAGTTTCGGTCCTAAACCCATTTGTGTTGTACAAACACACATAATGTTAAGTGTGGTAAGGTGCCCTCCAACTACATTATGAAAACTCTCACATGTTTTATGAATGGGCTAAATTGACAATATTATATATCCATTGCCCAAGTTATTCTTTCAAGTGACCTTGATAATACCAAAGGGATAACAACCATAGTGATGAGAATTTAAACACAGCTTTCAGTTTACTAAACAGACATTGGTTTTGCTTGGAGGCTCATAAAGTATATTTATTCATTCCCAAGATGGCTGGCTTGAGAGGTTGGTTCCAATTTCATAAAACACCTCGAAAATTTACCTTGTGTATTTGAGAGGACATCTTATATATATTTAGAGCATCTCAACCCCAAAATTATAAACAACTCCTTTATGTTGAAATAGAATAATGTTTAATAATCATTGTCCCCACTAACACAAATGTCATAAAAGTCCCTTTAAACAGTCAAAGACCATTTATATTTTTACATCTGGATGTGTAATAGTTATTCTCCAAATCCATAATAGAAAAAAAATTTAAAAGATTTTAAAATGGACATCAATATAGGAGCATAGCAGGATTCACGTTATCCTAGTCCAAGATTTAATGAAAAGACTTGTTTGCAGGTGTGGGGTGGAGATGCCCTTAGAGCATGCCCAACAACAGCCCTTTATTAGTATTTATCACATCCAATCTGCACTGTTTTGTTTCTCCCCCCATGATCCATCACATCCACCCATGAACTTGAAAAGATGGATTGTACAAAGTAAGAGATTATTGAACTCTCACCACCTAGGCCAACAAGAAACAATCATCTATTGCTGACTGGTGTTGGTTAAGGTTAATATAAGATTTATAATGTGTTCAATGTTTTTTCTTTCCCTCAATTTTCACATTATATTTCTTTCTTTAAGGGGAAGGTTCAAAGGTAGGGTGCCCCTCAAGGAGAGGGGAGTTACCCTACATAAAGGACCATAATATCTAAACTGGGGATACTTATTCTGTTTCTATTAATTAATTGGGGTGCATCACAAGTCCAACTTTTTTGTTGCAATGAGCCAATTTGATTGGCCCATCACAAAAAAAAGTTGTAATTACAAAGGCTCCCCAAAATAGAAGATTTTGTGGAAAGATGGAGTGCCTCCCCCTTTTGGCCCACCTGTATAGGTGAGAAAGGGAGGACTTTGGGCAAAACATATGGGATTAGAACGAGGTGTTATCGGTAACACCCTTGGGGAACACATTGGGAACCTAGGGAACATATTAGGAACTTGATGGGAATTCATTGGGAACTTGAAGGGAACATGTTGGGAGCAAAGGAAAAAATAAATAAAAAATCCTTCCCCCTCACCACCCAACCCAAAACTTAAAAGGGAAAAAATCAAAGCACTTTGAGTGTATGTTAAATGTTCCCCTTGGTTGCATGAAATTTCTATTTCCAAAACTATTCGTCATCATTTTTGGCCTGGGTTAATACCAGTGTTGTTTGGTTATCCAATTTAATCAGGTTATCAATATGTATAATTAATGAATATGTATATATACATATTTGAAACTTGTGTCAAATTTTTAAATATATGAATATACATATCTAGTGGATGGATATTGATTGATTATCTATGCATATCCATATTCATGCCCTTCATAATATATGTTTATGTCCATATATGTATTTGACAATATGCATATCCAGGTTTTAAGGTTTCTGATTTTCTTAGGGTTGAAAGATATGCATTCAAATGCTTGAGGTTTTGCAAGTTTTTACTATCTCAAACCTTAAACGACAATAAAGTTGCATTTTCCTTTGTGTTTGTTGTCATTTTGATGGAGCTTGATGTGGTAGTGGGGTATTTTTTTGTCCATGCATTCCTCTTGTTCTTGCAAATCTTATGAGCTCATATGAGTTGTTCATTCCTTTTGCAAGAGCAAGAGCATGTTTGTTTGTCACTATTCCTATAAGTAAACTACTTGGCTACTAAAGACTACAAGAGCTCATATGAGTTGTTCATTCCTCTTACAAGAACAAGAGCATGTTTATTTTGTTGTCGATGTCAAATAGACTACTTGGTTGTTGAAGATTACAAGAATTCATATGAGTTGTTCATTCTTCTTACAAGAGCAAGAACATGTTTGTTTTGTTGTTGCTACCATAAGTAGACTATTTCATTGTTGAAGACTACTTGGTTGCTAAAAATTACTTGGTTGTGTTTGAAGATATTGTCATTTTTGTTGAATAATTGGTTTTTCAAGTGATTTCAAATGGTCACCCACCTCAAGAAAATTAAATGTCAAGCTTATGTTATGTGTGGTAATCAATTCATGCACATAACCTTTCAATTGGCCCTTTTGCAACTCAATTGATTGTAGCAATTTGATGTTGGGTGAATGAGTAAACAACATGATTTTTCCATTGAGTTCTATATATGTTGATGAATATTGTGGATGATTAGGGGTACACATAATATGCTTTCAACATGACAACTGGTTCTTTCCAGTGGGAATTCTTACAAAAGGCTAGGTGCTCTATCTAACGTCTCATGCTCTTCTTTCCTCCCCATTGCTATTCAATATGAAAGTTTTGATCAAGTTCATTCACTATATGCAAGAGGGAAACAAATTTATGTTCCTCAATATTTAGTTTTGTGCAAGTTGAATATTTGAAGTTATGTCTAATTATTTTTATATGTGGGTACTGGGTCTATGCATTATGACTACTATTAACAATGGGGCATCAAAATTATTGATAATTAAGTATGACTTACACTCTAAAAGATCCTCCAGCTCTTGGTGTTGGTTGTCTCTTCGTTTCTTATTTCTTCATTCATTTCTCTTTTGGTTTTTCCTTCATTTTTGTGTCCTAACAAACTAGCCAGCATCATGGCTGAGTCTTCCAATTACTATTGGTTTATGACAAAACTTATGTATGTAGCTTCACATAGGGTATTGACTATTGACCCACTGCAGGGACTTGACATTGGGGATATCATGGTATTGGTGGTCACTAGCATAAATTTTATTGTTGAAATTAATTGAACATGCATGTGATTATCAACATTGTTCAACATGCTCCTCAATTGTGTCAACATTTCTCCAGGGTTGGGGTTTCATCTTTTTATGTTTTTTGATATGTTGTTGGAACTAAAATTTCAATAACCTTATTATTGGCTCCATTTATCAATTCTATTCAGTTTGACTAGGATTACCTCATTTCTGTTTTCTGATCTTGTTTTTTGTTTTAAAATTCCAATAACCTTGTTAATGGGTCATCTCTTCTATTCAATTTGAAATAAACCTTAAATATGGGAAATTTAGTCACTACCTTTCATGTAGGCCTCTCTATGCCTTTGGTTTACATGTTCATTTGTATAAATGCAAGCTGAAATGAAGTGAAGCTTACCCTCACAAGCTTATTGTGACTTGAATGAAGATTCCACTGAATTTTTTAATTAACTACAGATCCAAAAGTGTTATCTAATGTTGTGATGGAGCCTCCTTTAACTTCTAGAAATGTGACAAAAACTTGAACTTTAGGTTTTTATATAATCTTTTGCCTTATCATTTTGGCATATAATATATATCACTATACATGCACTGTTAAGAGTTGGTTCAATGGGGGGTTGCATAATGGCAACCAATCATTGCTAGTCATGATGATTGGTATCATGTTGAGATTGGGTGGTTTTTCTTTAGACAAAGTGAATTGTTTTGCCAAATTATTTCATGAGTTTGTTTGTGCACTTCTTATGTACCCTACCTAGCATGGAAAATTGCTTATATAGGCTAGCAGGCAACTAGGACAATTCCATTGGCACTTACATAATAGCTTGACTAATCATGTCTTGATGTTGGTAATACATTTGATGGGATTGTAGGTATGTATGATAGGGCCAAGTTAGGTGATTAAAATTTGTTCAAATGACTGCGCAACAACATATGCGCATGGCACATGGGTGAGTTTGTAAATTCTCAATAGTAAATAAATGTTTTTTTTCCCTATGTACCATGTTGAAGTGTTTTTTCCCGCCTTATTATATTCCTTGTTGAGTACAATCTATCTTTGGGTGTAAAGATCATCATTGAAATGAACATGGCAGAAAGATCCACATCCATCTTGATACTACATAAAATTTGATCTATATATTTGTGAAAGAAGAATGAAGATAATGGTCTAATATCTTGTGACAATTTGAGGTTATGAATTATGATAACATTCATTCTTGTTACATTTTGGTTACATTGGAAGTTACATAACATTTATTTGCATGTTTTTGTGGAGTTTATTTTTGCAACCACTTTGACATATCATTTAAATTTATTGCAAGGTTGAAAGTAGAATTAGTCAGCTTACAAAGATTAAGTCTTTGCTATTGACCAATTATCTTTTTCCTCTTATTGCTGGACCCTTAAACTTTATTATTTCTAGGAACAACCTAGTTTGAACTTCTTACCCACATGGTTTTTATCCAAGTGGAAAGTGACAAACAAGGAGTTGAGTTTGGCGGCTTGATGAATGCACCATTGCAACCAACACCCAAGAAAAAGTACCAGGTAAAACCCTTTGCATGTTTATAAACAAACATTTTTTGTGCAATTAGTTGCAAGAGTTCATTAAGTTGTAATGTCCTTTCAAGACAAATATAATGTTTCTTTACAAGGATTTGAATAATTATTTATAACGAAATACAATATTTGCTAGCCCTTTTCTTCCTTTGTGAGATTTAGGGCTCTTTAGATTCATATGGGATGGAGATTTATGTTGTTATTTGTTGTTGCTGAAATACAATGGAGTTATAGTAGACCTACAACTGGTGTTAGACATCATACCAAAGCTTCAAATAAGCATACTCTATCAATGTTTTTCATTCAAAAGTAGTGCAAAGATGAATAGACATTGTGTAGTTTTTTAGCTTTGTCAAACCAACATCCCAACATTCTTGCAATACTTTGCACCATCACCCATGATTTGAAGTGCATGTTGTGTGCTAATCTTTTTGAATGACTAGGTCATTTTTTGAGGTTGTTGGGTGCAAGTGTCAGTGAGAGTAGTCTTTTTTGTACATCAATGCATGATAATGAAAATGAACTTGGGCATGATTTTTTTCAATTATGCAAGCATCATCGACTTGTCTACTATATACTTGATAAGCATGAAGACAAATACTTTGGCATTGTGTGTACTTTACATTTTTTGGATGGAAATAAAATTTGTGTTATTTTTGGCTTGTTCATCATAGGTTAGCTATGCATATTGGTAGGGTTTAAGAATTCAACCAAAATGCTACTACTACACACAAGGCTATCATTCCTGGGTATGGTGAGGTGAAAGTTTGTTGTTTTAATGTTTAACCATTCCTTGTGATCCACATCGGGAAAAATTGTTAACCTTTCTTTTGTGCAGAAGCCATAATTACAACTAGAGTTAGATATTGTATTAATATCATTGTTGTTGTATTTCCTCTTTGTTGTTTATGATTTTGGAAGGTAGGGTGTAAAATTTTCATTGTGCAATGGTTGAAGGATAGAAAAAGGAGCTGCATAGTGTTGATGTTGTTGAAAGTGTGGGCGAGATTGACTCCAATTACTTTGATTTGACAACATAAAATATTGTTGGTAGCAATTTAAATGTTGAGAACATGGAAGTTGGTAATTTGGCATCTGGTCATGTGGCAACAATAATAAAGGTTGTGAAGCTTACAACTATAAAAGCTCAAGTTGCATTGTGGAAGCTTCACCATAACTCATCCATTTGTTGGGGTTTTTTTTGTTGTTAATGATAACCTCCTTGTTGACATTGTGAACCCACATATGTTAAGATGCATTATCTGTAGGTCTAAATAAGCAAGTGAAAATGTTTTGATCGAAAATTGTTCTATTATAAGGAAGGGGCTTATAAAATACAACAAATGTAATGGTGTGATTCCTATGAAAACACACATTGATTGTGCGCATCTTAAGTTGCTTGGTACCAAGAAAAAACAACTTACTAAAGTGATTCCGTCAGATCATATTCAACAACCAATAAAGAAAAGGGTTAGAGTTACTAGCAGTGCAATCATTGATTTTTTTGGGTTTTCAAATCCTTACAAATAGTCGGATGAACAACAACAAAAGTGTTTTGAAGATCTAGTCCTATACATTTGTAAAGGCTACATTGTTTTGTCCACTTGTGAAAATATTTGGTTAAGAAGGTTAGTATTATGTTAATGCCCTCGTGTTTTATTTCCATCTTGCTCATAATTTGTGGAAGAAGTGCTTCTTGTTATGGTTACCAAATCTATGGACATTCATGTTTTGCCAAAACTTACAAATATAACAACTGTCTCTATTTTGTTTGATTTATGGATGTCTAGAGGATGCATTGACACATTTATTTTGGTTATCAACTATCTCTTTAAAAATTGGGAGCCTATGCATGCTATTGTCGACTTGTTTGAAATAAATGAAACAACTTGCTCATGCATGGCATGACAATTGTAATATTTGCTTGAGAAATTTGGTTTCATTCATCAAGTTCTTACTTTTGTCAAAGATGAGGGTGACAACTTGGCTTCCATGGCTACAACATTAGGTTCCATTGTTGATTGTGAGTTGTTAAACCTTATTCAAGTTTATGAAGGCATTTGTTTTGGTCATGTGTTGTTTAAAACATGCAATATTCTACAAATGAGGACAAAGTTTCTATGGAGCTAAAGCAAGTGATTGTGAAAGATGCCCAAACATGTTTACAAAAAACAATTATTTGGACAAAAAAATTTGAGAAGGGTAGGCAAGACTAGGAGAAAGCTTGTGTTGAAAGCGGGTTGCTGCCTTGTAAGCTCAAGACACTTGTCAAAAGAAGATTTGCAAGCAAAATCATTATGTTTGAAGAATGTATTGAATTAAGAAAAATTCTTTGTTATGGTAGGAAGAAGACAATGACATTACAGTAGCAAATTCCTAAGGACCAAATTTGGGCTATTGTAGAAGCAATTATTTCTTGCCTGAACCCTATTATGATTGCACGTGTGATGAATCAAACAAGAGGACAATGTCTCCTATCATATGCTTTGACTACTACTGTTAGTATTTCAATCAACATGGAAGTTGAAGTTGTGGGACTTGGTGATGAGTTTGAAATTATAGATGAATTTGATTCAAAGCTTTTCATTTTGCAAAAGAAAATGTAGTAGGAAGTCATTAAAGTGATCAAACCTTTCTTCTTGTTTTTGAAAACATTTGATCCACATAGTGTTCACAACATGTTTGCCATCATGCTGGATCTTCATTTCAAATATATACAAATTATAGAAAATTATGTGAGCCTTGGTGTAATAATTTGTCTTACTTTTGAATATGATACAAAAATAGGGATTCCATTGTTGATGGTTTGTTTTGACTGATTGAATCCTATTTCCCAAAATGTGCAATTGTTATTGATGTGTTCAATTCCCAGTTTGAAGAAGAAGAAGAAGAAGGTAATATGTTTGGTGTTGGAACATCCATGGAAAAATCCTCTCGTGCTTTTGTTATTGGGGATTTTTTTAATCTAAAAGGTTATTTATCCCTGCATCTACATGTGCAGATCCTTTGTCTTGGTGGTGGTGCCATGAAAACTAGTTTATGAATGTTGGCTTTTTATCCAAATAGATCCTTGGAATTATGGGTTCCCAAATTGAGACTCAACATGTTTTTAGCCTTTCTGGTGTGTTGATAACCTTGCATTGTCGCCTACAAGTGGAGAATTTAAACTAGATAATCATGGTTGTAAAAAATTGGCTAGATGATTCACGGTTGAATTGCACGCCTACTAGTGCTCTTAAGGATTATATAAAAATTGAATGTCTCTAACTTGAAAAAAATCATGATTTAATTGAAAAGGTTGATTTTTTTGACAGCTCGAGGTTGATGATGATTATATAAGTCAAATGGCTATCTTATTTTGTTATTTTCTTTTTAGCTTGAACTTGCACTTTGATTTTTTTTCATCATTGTGATTGATTTTAGTTGTTGTGTGCCGGTTTTATGCATGGATTATGGACTTCTAACTACACTCCTCACCAACATCATATGTTGTTGCCCAAGCTTTTGATATTATCTTGGGCTTTTAGATTTTGGGTGTTAGGGTGGTTTTTGTTTTTTTTGCAAGCAACTTGTGTGACAATGAGTAGAGTTTTTGTTTCATGAACTAGGGTTCAATTCCCCCATAAGTTACTTCAATTTGTAAAGTGAATTGGTAGGGTGTTCATGTTTGTTTTACTACACTTATAGGTTTTTGTGTAATATTCATATGTTTTATTCATATCTATAGTTTATCAACATTTGAATTCTAGTTCATTCATAATTAGACCATATACATATCTACAATTTATCAACATTTGAAAACCAGTTCATTCATAACTAGACCATATATATATATCTATAATTTATCAACATTTGAAAACCTGTTCATTCGTAACCAACAAATGGAAATTAAAATGGTTGAATACATAACTGCCTATGCAATTGATCTCCTGAATTTTAAAAATACATATCCTGAATTCTTTTTTAAAAATAAAAGTTTGTTATGTTGATATCTGGAGGTTTGTCCTAAAACTAGATAACCGAATAACACTGGTTAATACCCCATTATAAACTGGGGGTACTTATTGATTTATAATAAGTTTTCAAATCTTCAATCCAGTTATGTTCATTTCATGTACCTATGGACATTTGGACTTGCGTTTGTTGTAGGGGAGGACTGCGCGCCCCCCAAGGCCTTTAGAGGGGGCTGGCTTATGACTCTTCCTTAGCGTGAGATGACCAGCGTCTTTTCTCTTCTTTAAAAAAAAAAAACAAAAAAATTACAGAAAATAGGAAAGAGAAAAGAAAAACTTGAATGGAGCGTGTCTGTAGGGTTGTATGTGCATCAAGGAATCAAATATATTTCCTACGAAGAAGAACACTGAAATAACTTGTCATTGGCTAGTGATTTGTGTAAATAGCACATGAGATGCACATTTAAAACATTAAATCTCTCCTCCAAAAAAGGGGCATATTGAGTATATGCTTTGTAAGACGGTGATGTTCACCATATAAAATGTTATGGTTACCATGAGGTTTTTTCTCTCATGAGGGTAAAACCTCATGATGGGGGGAATTCCAAACATATGGGGCCTAGGATGCAGTGGTAGGGCCTTACATTTCAGGAATGTCCACCACTTATGGGCATTTTCCAATGTAAAGGGTGAGATGAACCTTGTCTTAAGTGTAAGTGTAAACATACTTCCATCACAAAAGACTAGGAAAGATCTTATTTCTACAATTAGGATTGAGAGGGACCTTATTCTTAGGTACAAATAGGTGTAAGGTCCCTTCTACTTCTATATGGTAGGTAGAAGATCCCTTTCCAGGAGCGATCTTCATGTACATTAGGTGTCCTATGAAGACATGTCCTAAGAAATTTCTCCAAGTGCTTTATGACAATACTCAATGTTTTGAAGCTTTGGAACATACCTTTGGGATACTCACTAAATTCAAAGCCCCTCATAAGTTACACAACTGATCCAAAACACTTGAATTGAATGAAGGATGAGGAGTCCCAGTGATTTTTTTTTGGGGGATAACTTTTGTTGTTTATTTTTGAAATGTTTTTTTGTCTAGAGTTAAATTCGGCAAAATTTGCTAAATTTTTGGAAAACTTCACCAGATTTTTTGGCACCTATCACAAAATTGTAAGAAAAAAAACCCTGGTGAGGAGGACTCACCATTCATTGCTTGAAGAAAATCTTCCCATTCCTTCACTCAACTATTTCTCGGAGGTGGGGTGCACCAAATTGAAGTCTCAAAATTGGGGGTTTTAAAAAAAAAATTCAAATTGTTTAAAAATTCAAACTTTCTGTTCCAAAACAGCTGTTAGAATTTTACATTGCATTAAAAAAAGGCGTGTCCATCATTTTTTGTGTAGAGCTACTAACCAGCCAACCTAATTTAATTCCACAAAAGAATGCCCCAAAAAAAAAGTGGGGGGGGAGGGGGTAGATGTACCTATTTATTATTTGGTTGATAGGTAGGTGGGGTCACGAGGTACCTATACGAGCATGTGAGAGCAGACTGCTAGAGCTTTTCTCCACCGTTGCCTCTCCTCTTTGCTTTTCCTCGCGTCTTCCCAACGCGCCCACCTACTCCGCGTTTGCTCTCTCCGCCACAGCCTCCTGCCCCGATCTCGCTACTAAAGAGACAGGATCGCCCGTCTGCCTTACAAATGGCCTTCAGTTTCTTGCTTCACAGTATCCGGGGCTTCACAATAGTGTTTCGCCGGTCGGCCTTCAGCGTGGGATCTTGACCCCGCTGATCAGAGAATTTTCCGAACGGTTCAGACGATCTGTGGCTTAATTCCAGAGGATCCGAACCGGCTTTGGAAGTTTTTTGTGTAGCGGCAACAAGCAATTTGTTGCTGGCATTTTGGATTTTGGTTTTGTTTCTTCTTTCTTTTTTTCGAACGGTTGTATCTGCTTTCTGTTTTTTTCTTCTACTCCCCTTGTTCTTTTTATCTGCTGTGATCTGCATAGTGATTGTTATTAGGAGAGTCCGAGCACCAGTTTATTCCACTCGTGTTGTTATTCAAGTGCTCCTTGTGTTGGTTTGTGCTGCCAAGTAGTAGTAGCAGTAGTACTGCTTGAAAGACGTAATTTAATTTCCAGTTTAGAAATTTTCAAGCTGCCAGGGGTGATTTCTCTTAAGAGGCTTACGATATTCGAGCTCTCGAAGGTCGACGTGCTATTTCTTCCTCCTTGCAGTGGATCTTGAAGAACATCTTCTTGTGTTGGCCACGGTTGGAACTGCGGGAACTAGTACTGCTGCATAACAACGCGATCACCAACGCTGCAGCATAAGTACTGGACTTATTTTCTCACTCCCTGAGGAGACCTTGAAGAAGTAAGAAAAGCGTTTGCTACTGCGTTTGATGTATTATGTACCGCATGCATTAGACAGTAAGAAATCGCTACGCATACGCACATGAGGTTTCGCATTCTGTAAGCCTTTTTGCTTTTCTTGGAGCCGATTCAAGTTGATAAACACTACAGTAGTACACACTACTGCGTTGTTGTCGATCGCTTTTCTTGGAGAGAAGAATGGCGACTAGAAGCTTGTCATTGAGAGTGGCATGGAAGCAGCCATCATCACGCCAGCCTTGTGCAGCGGGACTTGCGGCCAGGGCGCAGCAGATATCACTGCCGTCTCCCGCAGACAGAGATGGCAATTTGGCAAACAGCGCACCGAGCTTGAAATGTTCCACACCGGAGCAGAAACTAGGCAGACGAGGTCGACCGTCTGTCTGCAGCCTTTCGCAAGCAGAGACAGTGCAGTACTTGCGAATAGGAGTGCATGACTTTGAGGTCGAAGAAGCTGATCGGTTTCCTGCAGCTCCGGAGACGACTGGAACCCGAGCCGCTCTGCGAGGATCGTTCGAGAGGCAGGCAGCCGTTGGTCGCGTTGAATGCACCGGTAAAGGATGCAGGCCTATTTTCGACGAGCCTTCGACCGCATCAGTGTCGCGTGATGACTGGTTCTCTCGAGAAAACGCCTTCGATGTCCTGGAGTCTCGCACGGCTGCGTACCACAACAGGAGTAGGAGCAGAGATGCAGAGATAAGACCGAAGCCTCATTTTCCTTTGGATTTCGCCGAGTTCTTGAACGAAGTGTGGATGGAGAACGGTGCAGCGGAGAAGTACTTCGAAGCGGCTTTGCAGGCAGATCCTCGTGATCCAAGATTACTCTCAGAGTACGCTTTGTTCTCGTGGAAGTCGCTTGGAGACGCTGACAAAGCTGAAAATCTGTACAAGCAGGCACTTGAACAAACGCCTGACAGCCCTGATATTCTTGCAAGCTACGCTCTGTTCTTGTGGCAGTGCGACGAGTGAAGCTCAAGCTCAAACTCGTCAGTTGTGAAACGACTGTCAAAAATTTCTCATAACGCAGGCAAGCTGCTGCTGCTGATCCTTTGTGCAGTACCAATCTGTCCGTCCCACAGCCTTCCGCAAGAGGCCAAGTAAATCCAATCTCTTCTGGATGGTTAAGATTCTCCACTAGACTACAGCGCCAAAGAGTCTGGTTCTTGTGCATATTGCCACATAGCCAGCTCCCAACAAGCATTATGGTTATCATGTCATGTGCAAGAGAATGTTTAAGCATTCTGGATGTTCTGTGTGAGAGAAAGAGAAAGCATTCTGGTTGTCAACATAGAGAGGGAGAGTTTTCTTTAATACCAGTAAAAAAATAGTGCTGGTCCTTGTACATTAAACTTGCGTTCTGAAATCAAATCTACTGCTGTGCTTGTGCAGCATATTTTTTGTTCCTCTTCACTCTTGTGATTCTAAGAGAACGCTTTCAATCTTGGAACTACATAGTTTCTGCAATCCTTTCTATCTTGCAGAATTCTGTAGTTTGCTATGAATTACTGTGAAGTGTCCACAAATTCCAGTTTCAGAAGCTTCACATGCTATTATCCAAACTGGAATAAGTTTCCATGCGATGACTCAATTTCCATGCTATTACCCACAAACCTGCAGGTACTTGTAAGGTCTCTAGCACAATCCTTCCGGATCTCAGAATTGCAATCTGATGCTGCCATATTACAGGAATTAAGCTATTGAACACATGGGTCATCATTGTCAGGACAGAAATCCAACCTCTCATCATCATTGGAGGATTGATATCCAAGCTCACCATCATCATCAAGAAGATTGAAATCAATTGAGCTAGTGGATATCAAACTACAATTGTAACTGTTGCTGATGATGTGCTCGTGACAGAGCTCAGCTGAATCCGCCTCCTTTTCAGGTCCTTGGTCTTACTGGTCTTCCTAGTCTTTGTTTCTATCTCAGATTTCTCCTGTATTTCCACTGCAGTTGGTGACCTGATGATCATGTACGGTTCCACAACCTGCATCTTGAGAGCCTGCAGACACTGCAGGTGCATTGGACTGTGATGATGATGCTCAGCACCTGATTGGGGTGTCAGTGTGGATATGATGAAGGGTTGGTTGCGAAGCAATGCCTGCTTGGTCATGTTGTCAAGAAGCTTGGTGAGGCATTTGTGTTTTTGGACCTCTTCTTCAATGACTGTGGTAGTGCTGCAAGAAACTTCTTCTCGGCTCCCACATGATATTTCGGGTGTTGATGTTTCAAGGTTATTGCCATCAACACTGTTGTTGGCATCATCCAAGTGCACACCCTGCAATCCAATGATGGTAAACTTTTCAACCCAGACAATTTATTAATCAGAAGCTGATGAAACAATGACAGAGCAATACAGATTGATCAGCAAACACATTCGATGAAACCCCCTCCAAAGATGGCAGGGACAGATTTCAAAGGAATTCTGTACACAATCTCAGGTCAGGCAACAAACCATACCTCACTGTCTGAGAGGTACCCATCAGGCACGACAAAGCCATCTGCTGCATCTTCATCAACTTCATTGTCAAGCTTCTCCATATCATCCTCTTTGTCCTCACAGTCTGACAGGCTTTCCCCTGGATCCTCCTGCAGCGCCCAAGTTATGGCCCTTTTAGATAGATAATCAATGCCACTTCTATCAATAAGGTGTAACTTCTTTCTAACTTCTTTCTCTCTGATGAAATCTATGACCATAAGACATATCACAACAACGGTGTTACATATCACATCACATTCTTCTGGACTGCTGATTTGGTGTAGATCAACATGGAGCCACACATTGGCTGTTGCTTTGGAGAACCTCAATAGGTATCAAGTTTATCCAACCTACACAACCACATGCTTCTGGCATACAACCCTTGCTTGCTGCACTCTCAGGACTCAGGGGCTACAGTCTGCCAGTCCATCTGTCTTACATGTCTGGCAAGTCTCAGCACCTGAATGTTTTATGGGATGTGCACTCTTACATACAAATCACAAAAACCTGGTGTTTCTTTCTAGCATTTGCAGCTGGTCTGTTAAACCACAGTTTGATGTAACATCATTTTCCTTGATGCCGTGCAACTCTGGCACTTCCAACTAGTGTTCCTTACATCATCTGTACACTCTGTTAGCATGACTTTGAAACTGTTACAAAAATGTTGCTATAGTTTGGTGGTTTTCAACAAGCATATGCACAGAGTTAGGTACAGGGGAAAGAGAGGGTGTTACCTCTTCCCATTCCTCATCACTATCCACCTCATAATTTAGTGATGGATCTCTCTTCAAAGGATGCCGAGGTCCAATTGTTGTGCTGTAGAAATTTGACAAAAAGCGCAGGATTTTAGTAAGATGAGTACAATGTGAAAAGGATCACAGTTTGTGTAGACAGAATTACATGCGTAATTGCTTGGCGTGAACACAGCAATGTTTACATGACTAAAAAACACACCCCACCCAGCACACAAGTGTTGCCTTTTTCAAGCCATCTTTCAAGGAGAAAGACTATACAAGCCAGGAGGTGCAAATTTGAAACCTTGTTTTTGAAAATGTGCCATAGTAAGCTGGACGATAGCTCTTGTCAAATTGTAACAACTTCCATTGTTTGCTAAAAAGCTCCTTCCTTGGGAGCTCATCTGGGTCCTCAATGACCATACAGTTCTGGTTCTCCCCATTCACCTCGACTTTCAGCTCCTCGTCCCTTGGAGCTTCTCTCAATCGTTTGATACTCGCAGACAGTGTTGTTTTTTCTGATGTTATACCATCACGGTTGCCGTTGCTAGCTCCAGAATCAGTCATCTGGGAAGTTGTTGCCGCTGCTCCTTGCAACCGCAATTCTCGGTAAATTGAAACCTTGGGTTTGCGGCGGAGTCCCCATCTTTGAGGTTTTTCCAAGGCTGTGACTTTCTTAAGACCCTGCCACGCAGTTATGTGCGATCTGCACACACATAATCCAATCTCGCACAAATCTGAGCTTTGCAGCAAATGCGGGACTCTTTGTCTTTCGATGTTGTAACTGAGCTCAGAAACGAACTAAGAATGAAGAAGAAGAGAAGAGAAAGGAGGGGGAAAGGCAAACCTCAGGAGTTCTTCAACACTCCTTGATTGTATGGCAGTAAGCTCTTGATCCATCTGTGCTGTAGTCATGTGTGTAGCAGCAGGGTTTGAACAAGCATTGCTCCCTGTGATGCTTTGTTCCAAGGTAGACAAGGACTGCTGGCTCTTGTGCATCTCCTCTGCTCCTTCTGTTTGTTGTGCAGGTGTCTCGGGTTCTTTGCGTCGGAACAGTTTGTCCATGATGGTGGCTTGCTTCTGTATGACAAGTTGTTTCTTGCGTTCTGCAGCTTCTTTCTCTTTCTTCTTCTGTTCTTTCTCAGCTTCTTCCTGCTGTTTCTTCAGATCCTTCTCTTTTCTCTTCTGCTCTCTCTCTGCCTCTATAGCCTCTCTCTCTTTCCTCTTCTGCTCTTTCTGCGACTCCACCGCCTCTTTCTCTTTCCTCTTCTGTTCCTTGTCAGCTTCATCCTGTTGCTTCTTCAAATCTTTCTCTTTCTTCTTCCGAATCCTCTCCAACTCCATAGCTGCTTCTCGTTCGTTTCTTTTCTGTTCTTTCCTCTGATCTTTTTGCTGTCGTTTCAGTTCTTTTGCCACCTGTTCCACATCTCCGAACAATTCATGCGATTAAAAGCACTTCAAGCAAACAACTTAACAAAAGCAAAAAACACATGAAAGATATCATCACTTCTCATGCAAACACCGCATGCACCATCCTTCACATCAGCACCTTGTTCTTTCTTGCACAAAAGACTGTGGTGAGAAGAAGAAGACTTCATTCACACATTTTTGTCAGGAAAATTTTCTTTGCCACACACCTCCAACTGCCTGAATCTTTCTTTCTCACGGTCGGAGCAAGGCCGATAATTGATTTTATTCATCTTCGCACAAAGATCGACAGAGCTGGAGCCGGAAGCTGAAAGCACCAACAGATCCGCTTCTGAAAAATCCGCTACTCCTCGGCACCGATTGCATTTGGCCGCGAAGAAATCGCAAGCATTCAGGGTCCAAAAATACTTGGATGAACAAAAAAAATACCAACATTTAGACCTCTAGGAAGAACTCCCAAATTCAAAACTGCAGAGATTCGGAATTCTGGCGCCAGATCGGTCCTCTCTCCTGTCGCATTTCGTAATCCTGCGGAAACCGCAACGCGCGCGCCGCGAACACTGACCTTCCCGCCACCATCCAATTCGATTCGGTAACAACTTACAAGCTTTTGGTTTCATCCATCCAAAAGGGCGTAGGGTTTAGACCAGTGTTGGCCGGTTATTGAGTTTTGACCCGGTTATCAATAACCTGCCAGCAGGTTCTTGATTTTCTTGATAACCAGTTAAATCTAACAACATACCTGGATGACCTGATTATCAATCCAGGTAGATTATCAATCTTTAAATAATTATTAAAAATCAGAAAACAGAAAAAAAAAATCACTTATTTATTTATTTTATTTGTACAAGAACCTTATAACTCTTTTATAACCGGCAGGTTAACCGGTGGTTATTAGGTGATTATTTAATAACCGACCTGACATTCACCATTGTCACCGTGTCGAGGTAAAATGTCAACAATTGACACATTGAGTTCAAAGATGGGTGTAAAGTGCACTTTCACATTTGGGGTTAACATTTTATTTTTCCTCATCTTCCTAAACATAAACAAGCATTCCATTACATGGAACTATACAACCCACTTGTCGAACAACAATGTCATGCATGACACCACAAACATTGACACAAGTGTCACAACATGTTCGACAAATTAAGTTGGGTTCTACAATTTTTCTATCTCCACTCAAACTTCAACACAAAAATAGACACCCTTGACTATGTTGGTTTTTACACATTAAAGCTTCAAGAATATAAAATAAAAAAGGTTGGGGATTCACAAAACTTTCAACTTTTAACCCTTTGACCCTTGAATTAGGTTCAAAACTAATCCCAAAAAAAAGAAAAAGGATACCTCCACTCCCATAACTTTAATCAAACCCCCTTGACTTTGTTCATATTTAAATGTTCATGTTGTAAAACTGAAAAACTAAAAAGACAAATTGATCGAATCAAGATACCATAGAAACAACATACAAATGCAAATTAATTTGTACAAATGTTCTAATATGATAATATGCATCACATCTCATTGTTGAAACTATAACATGAACATAACAAAAGAAAAGCACAAATCAATAAAAATTTGTGAAGCTCTAGAAAGTTCAATTTTTTTTCATTTTTTGTATCTCCCATTTCATTGTAGAGGCACTCTACAATTTGTTGTCAATTCCCTAGGCAGCCCAAATACACAAAACATGATCTTTCTTAACAAACAAGCAATTAGTCCACTTAGCAAATATAAAGTAAAGCAAGTGCATGAAAAACAACAAACAACAAAGTTCAACAACTTCAAACAACAAAATGTCACTTTAACAAACAACCAAAACATTAATTTTACCTCTTTATATGAGCTTTGTGTAACTATCTAGATCAAAGTTGTTCCATAGTCTATAACTTTCAACACTAAGTTAATCCTTTCAAACAAATGATATTTTACAAGTAGTTTTTCATTTTTTTCAAACATCCAAGTATTCTTCCATCAGCTTGGCCCTTGAACCAACCACACACCTTAATCTAAGGTCATTTGGTCAAAATTTCATGATCATGATTAGATTGTCGAAATTCTTGATTCCAAAATGACAATGCCTCAAACTTATGATAATATTGAACATGTTAAAGATCCTTCCTATTTTAATCTATGACCCAACAATCCCCATCACGTGACATGCAAGAAAATCAATATTTGGGAATTAGTGTTCATGTTTTGTCCACCAATTGAAAGGATTGAAAACTTCATTTGGCATTGTAGTTCATTTATAAAATGACAATTCAATTCTTAGAAGCCCCATAGTAACTTCTTCTATTGAAGTTAAAGTTCCAAAAATGCCCAATTTTGGTAAACCAAAATCCAAAGGTTCAACAACAAAGGGGGTTAGTGTTCAACTATTGTGCATAATTGATAATAGTGGCCCATCAAATTTTCATAATCATATTTTGCCCCAATTTACACTACCATTTCAAGTTCCACATAATCCCAAATCAATTGTAGATTTTTCAACCAAGGGTCCAACGTAAAGACCAACATATTATGTGCATTATGAAGTTAAAATGAAAATGCAAAAATTAGAAATGGCTTCAACAAAATCATTGCTTCAAACCTCATGCAATGGTTGAGATTTAACAACTTAGAAGTTCAAAAACATCAACAAAAACCAAACAATAAATCACACACTTGCATTGGTTCATTTGCTGCAACATTATTGTTTTCCATCATACAACACATGGCTATGACAATAGCAAGCCCACATCTATAGGCTAAAAACTTTGTTTTGCAAAACAATTGTTTGCCTTGAATATCATAAATTGATTGCATCCTTAAACTCCAAAGTTTTTTTTTTAAAAATGACTTTGGATGCACAACAAATATTGACAACTATCTTTTTTTAAAGGAAAAAAGATGCATTTCTACAAGCTCTTTCCTACTATTTCCTTCCTTTTCCATTTTTTTGTCCATGTCATTTTTTTTTACAAAAATGCTTGTGCATCTTTGATTGATATTTCCCTCATGGAAAAACTTTCACATCAGTAGTAACATTTTGACAACACTTGAATATAACATCCATAACATTTGCTAACATATGTCATATGGTTGTGGCAACATTAATGGAACACATGACACAATGATTGTTAAGGAATTTGTGAGAATTTCAAGTTAGTGCCTTTGTCCTTCACATAAGCTATAACCTTGTCGCACAAATTAAAATGAAATAACAAATCCTTGAGTTGCAAAACCATGGTGGTTTTTATTGTCTTTTGAACCTCAAAGATCCTTGCAATGATGTGACAAGGAGCCCCACTCTTGTTGATGTAATTTACCACCAAAGTAAATGTGTCAAATTTGTCTCATGACATCCATTTAGCTGATTGAATGTTATAATATTTGTGGTGGCTTTTGCAAGGCCAAGAATAACATGACATTCCATGGTCTTGTTGACCATGGCAAGTATCACTTGATTGCAAAGTTGCCACCTATTTGGAAACATAACCCTTCCACATTGTTGGAAGATTTATTTATAAACCAAATATTTTTCATAAAGTTCAATGGGCAATACTTTTTAATGATATAGAGATACAAATCCTCCAAAAACGACTCTTGTGCAAGGTCAAATTTCTTGTACATGATTCCAAAGCAAAAAAATTTAGCAATAGAATGGGCTATCATATTTTTTTTCTTATCAAAAGTGACGCGCTCCTAAGTCCTTGGTTAGTCCCAAGTTGGGACTAACTTGCTCAAGTTGCGAAACTGGGAAAGGACTCGGGGCACACTCCCAGCTTCCAGCACTAAAGGGTGGGGGGGTGAAAGGGGCATGCTGAAAGCTTCGGGATTATACTAGGAAGAGGGACAAGCTACTTAGTTATTCGGTCCTGCATCCAAATCCAACCAACAAGTTGGTTAAAACTCATTCTGCACACTTTTGGTGTTAGGACTAACCACGGGCAACCTTGGACTCATTTGATTCACCATGGCCCGAACTCAGGGGAAGCCACCACCTTCCCCCATATAGTATTCTCTATGTCTCACCGTCGCACTTGCATCCGAATGGCACTTTTTCCCAAGACTCCCAAAGTGGAGTCCTGAAATTGTCCCGGTTTGGACTCTTGGGACTTTGGGCGTTCATAACTTCTCGCCCCAACCTCAGATTGGGACAAGGTCTAAAGCAAAGTTGTAGCTCTCTTCGAGAGCTTTCCAATGGTGTGTTGCACTTCACCTGCACACACCGGGATCCGGTTGATTCCCGACTTTTAGTGGTCGGGAGTCAAATTGTCAGTTTGACTCTCGGCCCTTCTTTCAACCATAACTTGTGCTACATATGTCCAAATGGCTCATGCAAAGCCATTTTGGACATCTACACTCCAAGACCTTTTTAACGGTATAAAGAATGCTTCGAAATGAGGTGTTTTGATCCTTGCAATCATGTTCTAAATTTTTGGGAGTTTCGAAGGACTCCCAAGTCCCATTTTCGGAAGTGTGAATGGCGACCTCACATTTCCCTCAAAGTGGGGTTGCGACAAAAAGATTGTTGGGCATCAAGATGAATGTTGGTAGTTGCAAGTTGTTTTTAGGTCTTGTACATGCTCAAAATGGTGGAATGTTTTGTGAACACATGCCTAGTCATGGCTATTGTTTCATGATTTTTATTATATGTGATGAAGTGCTTGTGAAGGTGGGTGTTACTTTTTCTAGCTTCTTGTTCAACATTATGGCAAACAACACATCTCATATGTTATTATAGCTTTGAAGAATCCACAAAATCAAAAGAAACATTAAATTTGAAAAATGCCCACATATTTGTTGATGTGTTAGGGAAGTTAACATATTTTCTTCACCTGCAATTGGAAGAGGAATTGATGTTGTTGTGCATTTATTTCAAGTTTTAAAATGTCCTCCTTATTGATCTCCCTCACAACATTTAGTTCATTAATTGAATCAAATTGAAGTGGAATGCCATCTCCAATTTTGATTCCGACTTCACCAATATGAACGTTGATGGACTCCTATGAACATTGGGTAAGAAAAGTTGGTGATATTTGCAATTTTTTCCCTTCAAATTGCTAATTCACACTTGCCATTATAACAACAAACAACAAAATACAAAAGCACTTGACTTAAAACCCTAAATTGATAAAGAAATGATGTTAAATGGTTGCAGTCATGATTTGGGTATCCCAAAAGGAACTAGTAATCCAAGACTTTAAAGTCCTATTTACAAAGAAAATGATTTAAACCAATTTTGATTATGTAACCCATGTAACTTAGTTAGATTTACTTGAAAACATTTCAATATTTTGTACAAAAAAATTACATTTAGTATTAGTTTACATTTGGAAAAATCTAAATAAACCCTAAACCCCTAAAACACACTAAATAATGTTCATTTACTAATCTTTAAGCTTGTAGCCTAAAAATATTGCATGGTGATAGGGCTACATGTTGCCATTAGAGAATTTGGACAATGTGCATGGTATTATTTTTATGCCATTTGATATCTAACAACAATTTGTGTACATGGTTTAAATTTGGTGCAATTTGGCATAAGTATACTAATCCTTTTGATTCCTATATCATGTTACAAGTGTTGTGACCAAAGACTAAATTCTAGGAATATTAAGGACATTAAATTGTGCACCAAATTTTTTATTTTAACTATCATTTTGTTTATTGCAATTCATGAAACTCATTGGGAATCTTGAATTTAAGATCTAATATGAAAAGAAAAAATAGTTCATATTTGAATTATGTGAATTACAATCCTTGGCGTGTGACAATCCTTTTGGGGGTCCCTGATTGTGACTAGAACCAAATGTTAAATGCTAAAAGTCAACTAAACTTAAGAAACAAGAAATAATAAATCTTTATGATTCGCAATTTGTAAATTTATGAGCAAAGAAACCTTAAAAACAAAAGGCTTAAGAATAAACAAGAAATTAATTAAACAAAGAAACGTAAAAAGAAAAAAATAGAACTTGGAAGCTAGAGACAAAAAATGAAAAATAAAAAAACTTACTTGAACTTGTAAAACTTGTCTCCACTTGCAAATTGCTTGACATTAATGCAAAGACAATTGCTCAATTAGATTTTATGATCACATCAAACAATGTTGCCACTTGAATTTTTTTCATTGTAACATAAGTTGTAGGTTCATTGATTATGAACTATTGCACTTTCATCATTTCTCCACTCTTTCACAAAGATCATGTGTGACTTTAAAAATCTAATAACCCTAATCTACATGCCTTAATCACACAAAAAACCCAAGAAATCCTGCTAGGCATGTACATTTGCCAAACTTCACATACAAGAGGCTCATGTGTGCAAAGGCTTCACCTATGTATGAGCATGAAAATGCCCTCCCAATTAGGCCATTTAGGATTTGTTTTTCAAAAACTACTCATCAATCAAGGCTTTACATTCCCTAATACATACCAATGTTGAGTGATTTTCACTTTTTTGTGAGAACTGCTAATTTTAGTTAAGGGAACAAAATTTAAGAATCAACCTTGTTCTTTAAAAAAAAAAATCATTTAAAAAGATTTGATTGGGTTTCAAATTTTTCTTAATATATAAATTTATTTGGTTATCATAGAAATGGTTTTTAAAAATTTGAAAGTTGTCAATTTTCAAATGGCAATTTTTTATGGCCATATATATATAATGTGGAAGACTTTCATTAATGGACAAATCACACAACACAAAGTGGGGCCAAGTTTGAACTTGGACCCCTTTTATTTTTGTTAAAAGAGGGGGAAGAGGTTGTTGAAAGTTGAAACCCTAGCCACTTTAAAGCCTAACTTCTAAATGGTTTGTTTAAAAACTCATGGGATATTTTGTGCCTCCTGCAAAAGGGTTTTTAAAAAAATAGTCACCTAACACTTGCATGTCTTTTTAATTTTCTTTTATTGTATACAAGGGTGAGAACCAAGATCGGGTTTAAACCCAATACCCTACTTGGGTATCAAGTTTTTTTTGACAAAGAGTACTTGGTCGGTTTTTAGGATGTTTGATTTTTAACTTAGTGAAAATTGGAAAACTTGATTTTCAACCCATGTGTGAAAAAAAATGATAACCAATGGGATTTAGGTGAGAACTAACATGAAAACCTAGGTGATTCTCATTGTTTTTTAAGAACCACCCAACATTGGTACATATTCGCCCTTAATTTACATACATGCCCAACATTGGTTTAGATTTGTGTTAGGTAGATCTTGACTTTTGGGTGGAATTGGGATAACACAAAGCTACATTTGCCTACTTTTGGGATTGCTTTTGAAGGACTATGTTTTAAAATATTTTTCAAAAAATTCTTCAATTTTTTAAATAATTTTTAAAATATTATTATGTCAAGGTTTATGTAAAAGATTTCAAAATATATGTAATTTTTAAAAAAAATCTATTTATAAGTCTTTTTAATGTTAAAAAAACACACATTACAATGTTTAATGAATGTTTTTGAAAACTTATTATTCGTCAAATATTTTTCAAATTAATTCACTTGTTCCAATGATATATTATGAAGTTTAGTATACAAAAAAATGTTATACTTTCAACACCAAATTAAATTACCACTTTTAAGCATGAAAAATTAAACACTAGTTACATTTCATTTGACTTGTGTTAATGTGACTACACCCTTTTACGAAGAACCTCCGATTCCAATTCCAAATAAATAAATCATAATAATTTTGATATGGCCTAATTTTATAATTTAAAAGATATTTTTTGGTTTCAATTTTGGTTGTAAAAATCAAACTTGGTCTTGAATAACCCAAACTAAAATTGGTGGTTAACTAATTGGTAACCTTTGATCAATTCTCGCTTTTAGTCCTTTAGATCTTTTACTCTTTCTTTTCCCCCAAAAATCATGGTTCCAATTGCACACACTAAATAAAATTGTGTACTCAATTTCAATTTTAATTTTTAAAATGGTGTTTTTAATTTTGGAACTAATTCCAAAAATTAAACTCAATTTTAGCTCAATTTTCACTAATTGAAATTAGAACTAGTGGTTGTAACCCTACAAACCTACCCAACATTGGTCTAAACATTACAAACTACCCCAATGTGACCTACTTGTTAATGGAAATACACAAGGCTACAAGAGGCATTATGGTTTGGGAGATTTCAACTTGGAAATACAAAACAAATCAAACCAAACAAACAACCTACCTACCTTCCTTAGTTATGCCCACTTGCTTATGCATCATTTGCACAACTAATTAAGGTAAAAATTCCCATCACGAAACATAAGTTGTTGCACAAATGCCTGCATAGTTCATGGGGTGACTAATGATAAATTAATCAAACATGTACCATTGTTCATCACATGACCTATGACCAAACACATGGAAGGAAATATTTTTGTTTAATTTTTTTCTTACCTCCAACCAATGATTTTTTGAAAATTTGTTTAATAATAGGCATGGTGAATAACATTTGTTAAAAACAAGTGTCCATTTATCTACAAAAGCTATTCAATAATAGGGTGGGAGCTCTCCCGATTCAATGCAAAAGGATGTACATAAAATCTAAAAATCTTTATATTCATTGGACTTCAAGTGTTTGGTGAAAGGTGTGTTTTAAGACATATTTACATATTTTTCAATTTGTTATGTGGAGGCAAGGTTTGGGCATGGGCTTTTACTTGTCATAATCAAATGCACAAAAATGAACATAAATTAAGGATGTGATATAAGGCAAACAAAAGATTTTTTGGTTCATTATGTGAAGAAAATGTTTGGCGATGGGAGGACATCTCTTACACTAAAGGGAATACAATCACACCATAATTAAACACCCTAAGATTTTCATTATTTTTCCATGCACATTTAGCCTAAGAATACACATAATTAAAGGACAATAATTGTTTCCTTGGGATATTTCAATTCAAAATTAACAAATAGCCTACATTTTGCATTTTTTGCCAAAATAGGAATAAGCCCAATCTAAACTTTAAAATTTGAAGTTCATTTCAATTGTTAAACAAGTCATTAATAGCCTTCACCCATTCTAAGCATGTTCAAATTCATTATGAGAAATTGTGTCTACAGAGACCACAGAACCTTGCACCTAGAGCTCAAAAATCACTCAAGTACAATTGTGTTGCAACTATGTTATCCAAAGTGCAACTCCTATGCAACTACACTTTATAAACATAGTGATTTAATAAATAAATTTCATGTCCAAAAAAAAAAAAAGTTGTTTATTAAGGGAGGAGAAAAGGGCTAGGTGTGTGGTTGAGTTTGTGACTACAGTTGAAAAGTAATTCAAAGGTTGATTGACAAATGTGCAAAAACATCTTTTAATTTTGCTTGGTTTGTAATTATAATGAAGGATGCAATAGATACATTCCAATATAATTTTAGGTAGGGCTAAGAGCTTACATGTTGGCTTATACAGGTGTGAACCTCAAAGTTGCATCATTAGCTCATAAGGAGGCCAAGGCCATGGGAAAGGTAATAATGAAAGCCAAAGGACACATTTGGCACAAGCTTGTAAGAACCTTGAAAATAATAATCATTAGTAAAAGACTTGAGGGGGGACAAGACTTGGAGAGAAAGATGTGAAGGAAAATTTAAATCAAATGATTTATGAGAGAGAAAATATGAAAGGAATGTTTGTGAGAGAGAAAAAGGTTTGTGGGAAAACAAAGGTTTGAGAGGATCAAACAAGTAAGAGGGTATGAAATAGAAAGGGTCTATGAGGTTCAAACAATAATCATAGGTTTGGTATGAGAAAAAAAAAGGGGTATGTGAAAGGGTTTGTGAGGATTGAACATCAAATAAGGGCCATATATGAAAGAGGGCATGTGAAAGGGAGGATTTGTGAAAGAAAGGGTCTGAGGATCACACGACAAGGAAAAGTCAAGAATCACAACATAATCACAAGAGTTGAAAATCACAAGAATAATGTCCTAGGATTTCATGGTAATGAAAAGTAAAAGTTCGTAAGATTGTTTAAAGGAACCAAATTTAAAAGGATCAAGCTTGGAATGGGTTTGAAGGAAAAATTAGGAATGGGTCTTAAGGAGCATCACAATAACATTTGAAGGAGCTCAAAGTTGGATTTGAAATGATCAAACATCAATTGATGATTGAAAAAATCGAAAAATTTGAGAGGTTCAAATAGTAAAGAGGGGGTAGTCTTGTGAGAAAGAGAAAATGTGAGAAGTTTGAACAACCAAGGAAGGGGGGTTTTCTAAGAAAGAAAAAAAACTAGCAAAAATATTAGCAAGGAGGGTGCTTGTGAAAGAGAAAAAATATGAACCAAAAAATAAAAAGGAGGGGCTTGTGAAAAAGAAAAATATGAAGAAAAAATTAATGGGGAAACATTAGGCTTTTGAAACAAAATGAAAAAGGTTCAACCAACAAGCAAGAAGGGGTTTGTGAAAAAGAAAGCACCACCTACATAGCCAAAAACACAAGATATTAGCAAGAAAACCACAATGAATTTTAGCAACAAATCATTTGTCACCTACAACACATTTGCAATAAACAACAAACATAATATTAGTGAATGCTTGCAAGTGAAGAAACAACAAAATTCAAAGAAAATAATAATCAAACACATTTTGATTTTGAATAGAAGACAAAGACAAAACCCATGTAGGACAACAAACAAAAAACATTCATGAACAACAATGATTAAAAAAATGGCTTCAACTACAACCAATGAAAGCACATGAGAAGACTAACATAATAGGACTGAACAAAAAAATTAAAAAACATTATCATAGTAGGAACCAATAAAAAGCACAAAAGAACACTAGAGGAATAAGACCCAATGAAAAGCACATGAGAAGACCAATCATGTAGGTAGGAATTGATGTTGAATGGGAGAGTGGTGGCAACTTCCAAAACTTAAAACCCTAATAAAGGTAATGTTGCATGTTCTTTCAGATTCTAGGTTTGTCCAAATTACAATGCCCCCATCACCATTGATTTTGTGGATAAATCATGACCATTGATGTATGATGCACATTTTTGAATAAAGATTGGCATGGTTTTCACTTTCATAAAATTTGATAAACAAGGGTTAAATTTAGTCCAAATGTCAAGTAGTTGATACTAGAATCAATTCATTTACATGTTATAAATTGTTTAGCAATTAGAGGGGTTGTGTATGTTTAGGATTATTTCTAATTGAAAGACACACATGACTTCAAAAAAAACATATATATTTTATTTGGTGACCAAATTTAACAATCTCAACGACTATGAATGTGCCCACAAATGGGGTGGTATATTTTGTCTTTGAATAATAAGATTAGTTGATTGATGACTAATGTGCGGTTGTTTTCTAAACATTTAAATGTTCACCCACTGGCCTATCTACCTTACATCCTTCGAGCAAAAGGTTTACTACACATCTGATGCCATTATACTGGCCCTTGAAAGACAAATTCCATTTTAAAATAATTGAATTGAAAAAAAATCTTGACCTTTTGATGATGTCAGTAAATATCAAATTTTCTTCAACATGATTATTGTAAACACATTTTCACAATAAATAAAACATTTTAAGATGAAAAAATTCCTCTTGAAAAGAATGTCTAGGAAAAAGGTTGGAATTAAGAAACAACTATTGAATGTACCATGTACAACCATAACATCAATGACCATTTGAAATACAACATGCAAGAAAGTACATTCAACATGCAAAAAAAATCTCCTACTTGAAGCATCATTGATAAATAAATATTCCCATCATTTTTTTGGGTGGAAAATTTTATTAATTCACAATTTTTTTGAGGAAAATTTGGGAGTTTTTTTTTCAATACAAATATGTGGTATTTTAGTGCTTCTAAATTTTGCCTCCCCAAAAAACAAATTTTCATTTTTGAAAGTTTTAAAAATCCCAAAAACACTCGGTGACACTAACTTGTTATCTAAAAAATAGATTACACAATAACCCAAATCATTGATTTCTATCAATGCTACCAATCTATCAACTAACCTTATAATAATGGGTAGGATTAGTTTTTCAAGGCCCAACTCAACATTGAATTAACGCCCACCAACACACCATCCACTAAATGCCCCTTATGACTGAGTTGTGGATGAATGTCAACTAATTTGACCTTGGTTACAATTCATTTTATAAAAAGTAGGTCTGATATATAAGTAAGATAAATAGGAAAATAGGTGGCTACTACATAAGTAGATGGTTTATGCATATGTAAGGGTTGTTTTTATTACTTATTTATAAACAACTTGCAAGATGGTTATTAGTAGGTAGGTAGGGGCCAAAAAATAAAATCACCATGGTTAATTAGTCAAAAAATTGGGACTAAACAAAAAATATTTGCTAAACATTTATTATCCATCTTTCACAATGCATTAATGGGCGACCTTGTAAGGTGAATAAACATCCACATTACATCACACCAAAACATGGTATATATTACTTTAAATATGATTACATTTGAAGTAATGTATCATCACAAACTTAGCATGCAATGAATTAATAATGAAAATCATGCGAAATTCATTCATTCATAGGTTTGTACATTTTACACATGAACATCATGTGTTGAAAATATGTTTAACACACGGATAAATGTGTTGAGGGATGAAATACAAACTCATGAATAAACGAATGTCACACAAATTTTGCATCGTCATATAAATTTCACTACAACAAAAGTTGTCCTTGTATGCTAAGTGATTTCACTAGATTTTGAGTGAATTCACCAGTTGTAGTGAATGGGGATGAATGAAGAAGCAGTGAATTCATTGGTCAAATGAACGGGAACTAATGAACTGCACCCACAATTTGTAGTAGTTTTTGTGTGTGAAAGGTGTTTTCAATGCATGATATCAATGTGTGAAACATACAAATTATAAATGAATGAATTTTGCTTGATTTCCATTATTAAGTTGTGAGATGTTTAAGTTTGTGATGATGGAATTAACAATTACATGACTATGTAGTAAAATTAGACTTGTGGATTTTGCCATTAATAATATTTTTGGTCATAATAATTAATGCCATTCTTCATGTGACTTCTATGACTATGTAGTCCAAAAAAATAATTTTTAAATTACCATAATCAGGAAATATAATTAAATAATAATTACTTATTGGTTTATGAAATGTAAACATGTGTTTAACCATAGTAAAACCACATGGACTAGTTAAACTATGTGCATAGGTAGGACAAAGTAGGTATATAAGTAGGTAAGTAATTAGGCCTAATTTGTTAGTCAAAAGCCTTTTTTTATTGATTCATCCCAAGTGGTATTTGCACTTTGAATATTTATAATGTATGTATTATGTGTAAACTATTTTTTCATTTAGTTATATAGTTTACAAAGTTGAACTTTTTGACAAATGATATGGAATAAATTTCATAAAAAAACATCACAACATTGTCCCGCATCCTTGGCCTACCTATTTACCCATTTTCTTACTACATGTTACCCAACGTACCTAGCTTAACTTTAAGCTTAGGTAAAATAATATATATGTAGGTAGGTTATATTTAACTATTACCTACCTAACTTACTTACCTAGATTACCTACTTAATTACATAGCTACTAGGTGGATGGGTATGTAAACATAGGTAGGTAGCTTAAGCTAAATAAACAGGTAGTTAATTAGATAAGTATGTAAGTAGATGGGTAGGTAGGTAGCTTAAGCTAACTAGATAAGTTAACATAAGTAGGTAGGTATGTAGCTTTTAGGTTAAGAGGGTAGGTAAGCATAAGTAGATAGGTAAGTAGCCTAGGTAGGCTTACATTAACAAAAAAAATAATTTTTGACTAAATTTTTTAACCCCATTTAAATAACTATAAGAAAAACCTTCATCATGTTGGACAAGTCAATTTTAACATGTCCATTACGACTAAGTGGTGATTTTGATTGGTGATTTGACTTGTGAGACAATGGATCATTTGGTTGATCAAACTAAAATAATTCATTTGTAAATTTATTTTCAAAAATAAATTATAGTGGTAGGTAAGTCAAAAAATGTAAATAACTAGGTCAAAAAAGGTAGGTAGGTAGGTACTTGTGGTAGTTTAACTACCCAACACAATCCCTTAAACATGAATATAAGTTACATAATTATTAGGAATTGAACCCTAGGCCTTCACCTTTATGATGATACACCAATTAGTCTTTACCAATGGATTAGAACTTCATAAGTTGTTATTTTTGACAATTTTTTTATTTGACATTTGACAATATTGTATATTATGGATTTATGTAAGTAGATAATATAATCAAAATATAATTAATGTAACTTAATAGGTAAGAGGTGTATTGGCCATCAAACTACCTACCAATTTAAATTATTATGGTACCTATGTACCTACCTACCTATGGCTAGGGTATTGCATATTTACTACCTATTAAATAGGTAGGTGGTTGGTACTTAGTTTGGTATTTAAGTCTAGTCAAATTGAACAAAAACTACAATGACCATTCATATGGTGAACCTTTAATCAAAATGAACATTTCATTAACCAAAAAAGACCAATTAATCAACTTGAATAACTTGAAAACCCATGATTTTCTACTAGTGCTACCTACTTATTACTAACCCCCAACTTACCCTTATATCATTAGATATATACCCTTACACAATATATTCCTAATATGTTTATAATAAACCTTAATATACATCTAGGGACTCTAAGTCCATGTCATCATTGTGAGCAATATATATTTTATATTTGTAACTAATGTGATGTGTTGGGCTAGGTGGATGGGAAATCATTCACAATTCATCCACTTGGAAGGATTAGTTGACAGTAATTGCATCCCAAGTTGTAAATATGACCAGTGGAATGAATGACTATAGTCATGTAGTAATAATATTTATTAAAGGCATTTTACATGTCACATATAACACATGACTAGGTTTGGGCATTATCAATAAAATGGTCAAGTCATGAATACCATGTTTTGGTTTAGTGCTAATACAATGGTAAAACCCTCAAATGTAACACCCATTGCTACTATGAAATGACTACCATTTTATAATAGTTGTAAGCTTATGGGGCAAAATGATATTCAATTGGTGGAGATGGAGTATACATGCAATGTGAACAACAATATACAAATGTTGTGTACGATGTGATTTTCAAAGATAGTTGGTTACATTCATGAGGAGTGCCTTGAATGCTTCTATGGTCTTCAAGCTCATGCATGTAAATTTTTTTACATGTTATTACAATTCTCTAAAAAGATTAGCACATTTCTTTTTCATTTTTTGGGGGATTAAGGGTTTAAGGTCTAGAATTACCACCTTTGCACTTGTGCAATCTATACCTATGTGGTGCAAAATTTTGCTTTGCATTTGTTCCTTTTGCTAACTAGGGGGTAATAGATTTTATAAGTGATACTATTAATAGAAAATCTGACTAAATCTAGTAAGTATTTGCATGCTACATCTTATAGGTGATGGTCATAATAGTTCCAATTGGTTCATTAGGCCAATTACTTAGGTATCTAGAAATGTGTGGATGCAATGCCCTTTAGACACTTGAACAACCATGTGGGAAAGACTATTAAATAAAATATCATGATGTGATGGGGTGACTTGGAGTGCCATTATAATGGGACATGTGAAATGTGACCAAATGCAAAAACATTAGAACTATTTCAAATGTTGCAATAAGAAGGTGTGCAAACAAATATAATGTATTTATTGGATTGTTGAACACATATGTTGGTTTCCTTGCATTGGTATAGGGCATGTGTGTTATTTGTGAACAAGTCATTTGAAAGTGAATGGAATTGTGATGTGAGGAATAGTTTGGTTGGCATGTATGCAAAATGTGGTAACATGTAGGATGTTTAGAGGGTGTTCAACAAGGTGCCATTTGGAAGTGTGGTCATGATAGGATGCATGAGTTAGGTCACTAATTTTCCATTCCAAAACCCTAACTTGTCTTATTGTCATGTAGTTATTTAATGAACAAAAACAAAAAGGGCATGCTTTTGTTGATTTTGAGAAATTAAAAGGAACTTCCTCTTTGGGAAAATTGTGAAACATTAACATACTATGTTAAAGAGGTCAAATACCTCATGTATAGGCACACAATGTTGAACTACAATCAAAATCATTTAATCTTTCAAAATGCAAAAAAAAACTTGATGTTTTTTGGATGAGAATTTGCAACTTGTAGGATATGAAGGTGGTATATATTTGCAAAGTTTTTATTTCAACTTTAACATGAAGTTCAATTTTGACAATGAATTTCAATAAACATTTATAGTTTTTGCAAACATTTTTAGCTAAATTGTGTTTTTATGTTTGTGTTTTTGTCAAGGTTAAATGTTAGCTAGAAAAAGAAGGTCAACTTTGAATCATGCAAATATGTTTTTGATTTCTTGTATCATTATTAGTTATTTATGCATGATAGGTGGATTGAAGCATAGGAAAAGTTGACAAAAGTTATGATCAACTAGAAGATTTACATGTGTGGTTATAATTTGGAGTGACCATTTTCATTTCAAGTCCCCTTGGTTTGAACTTGGTCATAAGGGGCGAAGTCATTAACTTATGTAATGACGTTCTTATTACAAGTTTATTTAGGCACTTTTCTAATGCCTTGGGTGAACTAATGCACTTACATCAATACCATGCTAAAAAACCCAAAATCTTTTGAATTTATTTTTAACCATGGTATATATCTTGTTTTAATAAAACAAGGTTTGTGAGTCCAAATTTAACATTTCTTGAATTAAATATGGTCACTTAAAAACCTCACTCAAAAAATGTGTAAGTACCAATCTGAGTGATATTCACCTTAGCCAAAAACATTTAGGTTCATTTAACAAGTATCATATAATAGGTATGTTCGTTACATATGTCATTTTAGGTCTTTTTTTAACCCCAAACTCACCCCATTAGGATACCACAAAAAATTAAAACACATGATATGTATACATTACACCAATGCATAATGCATGTTTGATAATGTCCAATGCCTTTTTATTTCAACCAATAATGGGCCCCTAGGGCCTTAATGGCATATTCATTTTGTTTGTTTTCTAGCATAAATTATGGAGGTGTGGATTTTAACCCACATCTTTTGCCCAAAAAAGGAAACACTTTTAAATTGCAAGGTGGTTTTGTAAGGGTTTTTTCTAATGTTGGGCAAGTACATGGGGATATAGTTTGGGTATCTACCAAGTTATGGATACATGCTTGTGAAGCCTTAATCAATTAAGTAGTGATTGAACAAAAAGGAAAGAAGACCTACCTCAACATGCTTTTGTTTGCCCACATTCTATAAACAATGTCAATGCTTGAATGGGCTTTGTGTTGGCTACGACCCATGAAATGCATAGGCAAAGATGGCATAAATTGTTGTTCACATCAATAAAAAATTTAATTATGTGAGGGTTATGGTTAGAAGGATCACTTGAATGTGTGTTGCAAAAAAAACATGAACGTCCATGAAACATCATATTACTAAGTGATGAGAATGAAGGATAAGTGATTTGATTTGATGTGAAATTAGAATCAAGGCATTTTGTCACTTCTATATTTTCATATAAGCAACCTTTGTGATTTAGGTAAGCATTAAACATCCCTTTTAATTTGCTTTCAATTCATTCTTTATGTTTTGTGTTTGGTTTGAGAAAAAAAGCTACATTGTTGGGTTTTGTTGCATTTCTTGAGCCTTTCATCATTCCCTTATTGGTTTTCTCACACCTTCCATCACACTTTTATTGTGGTGGGTTTAAGTTTTTGTTTTGCTATGTTGTTGGCACATATTTTTGCACCTCCATCATTTTTTTTGTTTCATTTCTTGTGTTTGCTATCGCTTGGCCTCTATTGTGTGCATAATGGGGTTTGAAAAAGGAAATAATTTTTTTTTTGGGGTTATAGTACATTGTTGGTGCTTGCCATTACTTTTATGGTGCAATTCTTGCGCCTATGACTTATTTTGTTGCATTTCTTACACTTGCCATTGTTCAGCCTCTATTGTGTGGGGTTTAAAAAGGAGATTAATAGTTTTTTTTGTTTTGCTACATTGTTGGTAGCCTACCATTGTTCTTTTGTTCAAGTATACCTTAAGCCCTAACCTTTTCCTAGTTATTTTTTCATTATTCTATTGTTACAAAATGAACTTCAATTGGGGTGCTATAAGTATTATGAGAATGAAAGAAGAATTTCAAGGTTCTTTTCAAGCAATTGTTGATTTTGATGATGCAAATGTTGCTAAAAGGGTGGTTGGGAATGATGATGGTGGGATTAAATTTGAATTAGTCAATGAGTTGGTTGGAGGGAGAATTAGAGGAAGAGGTTCTACAACTTAAAGAATAAGTGTAATAATAATAATAACTTTTCAAATTCTAGGTGAATAAGAAGTTTTGGTTTCCATTTCATCAAATGACAAGTGTGTGGGCTTTCTTTGAACTTAATGATTCTTTTGCAATTGTAAACTTGTCTAAATTTCAACAAATGTGGTGCATTGTGTGCCATTTTTTCCACCAAGAAAACAATGGACATAAAAACAAAAGTAAAAGCATTCAAGTTCGAGAAGGTCTTGTTATGTAAAACAAAAACCCATGGTTGACTACCATGAACTTACATGTCACTTATGAGCATTATGATTTATTGAATATTTACAAAACACAAAAACATGCTACCAATTTGATTGTAGATGTTCACCAACCTTTTTAAAAAGAAAAAAACCAACAATTAGTTCCATTATTGATTTCTTTTGTAGTGGGGTTCTTTAAAAAAAATTGACCCTTTTCAAGAACAATTTCATATTCAAATTTGACTTTGTACATCACTAAAGGTTATCACCTTTTGAACACCATTAAAAATGTATGGCTTTAGAGGCTAATCTTGTGGCAATGTAGTTGAGTTGTGTTTCCAAGTAGATAACAACTTTTTAATGAGGCAATGTTTAACATGGTCAATAAAACTATGGAACAACATGTGCTCCTTGCCTTTATTGAAGTCATTGTAATCATTGCCACATTTGACCTTTGGATGTCACAAAGCGGGTTGGAAATTTTTTCTTTGGTGGTTAATTATATTAAAAAGTTGGAACCATGTCATGTTACCTTTGAGGTTCATTAGACTTTAGGAGCTACCATGGCCACACAATAGAAGGAATTGCTTGCTCATTTTGGACTATGTGACAAGGTTGTTACATATGTGAAAGATGAAGGTGATAATTTGAACACACTCATAATTACTCTAATAAATAGAATTGCATGTGCTCCATTGATGACAACATAATCATATTTTGCTATTTGTTATTGGCATGTTATGTCCAAATGTTGGTAGTATGTTATTAATGATGTGAAAGTTTGTGGTGGGGTGAAAGAAGTTTCCATCAATGATGTACAATTTTCTTTTTAGGAGATTATTACTTGGACAAAAAAAATTAGAAAAGGTAGACAAGATTGGGATAAAGCTTGCAAAAATGCCTTTATTTGCCCTTGGAAGTTGAAAATTCTACTGAAAACTGAGTTTGCATATAAAGTTATTCTTTTCAAAGAGACCTTGGGATAAAAAGATGCCATCAATCTTTGTTACTCACAACAAACCATTACCTTACAAAGAAAAATTTGAAGTCATGAACATGGTTGTGGCACAAGTCAATGAACTTTTGTTTCCAATGGCCATTCAATGTGTTTTGAATGAGTCATTGGGGTATTGCTTATTGTTTGACAAAAAATTTACCACCATATCTAAGTGTTGCATGATGCACAACACAAATATTCATGCAAATGAATCGTGTAGGCGTGTGTTTTACATTTTTTTGTGATTTTTTTAGAGTTGTGTTGAAAATTTTGTTTTTTGGAATTTATTTTTTAATTTTGTTGTTTCTTTGATGTTGACTGTCAATTGACTCCAACTAATGCAACTTTTGGTATTCGAATGCAAATTGAAGTCATAAATGTGTTGAAGCCATTTTTTGGCTTTTGCTTTTTCCTATTAACCCTACATTACACATATTATGTTAGTGGTGATGTTGGACTTGAGATTTAAGAGTCTGCAACTTATTTAAGATTATGTGGGCCTTGATATGGCCGTGCATATTGTAGCAATGTATGATTGGGAATTGTTGATGCCATTCTTGTTGATTATCTTCAACATAAACTAATAGAGAATTGGCATTTTGTAACTATCATTTGCAACTAATTTTTAATTGTAAATGGCATGTAACCAAAAATTGCTGTAATTACCTAAAAAAAGTTGCATGTGATTTTCAATCACATATGACATTTTGTACTTGAGTACATGTATATATGATATCATTATACATTTTCATTTGTTGTATTCATGGAAGGGTAGTTACATATATGAGATGCAACTATGTGTAATTAAAATGAATCCCTTTTGTATTGTGCATGTATAGGGTTTTGGCCAATTATTTCATGACATATGGCATTTAAAAGCTTATTTTGATATTTATAATTAATTTAATTTAGATAATCCAACTTAAGGCTAATAGGATGTCGACACATGTGGTGTTTAGGTAGGTAGGTAGGTAGGAAATCGAAGGCCAAGGTTAGGTAGGTAATTAAGCCTAAGTAGATATGTACATAGATAATTTGGGATACTCTTAAATTTTATTTTGGGTTTAGCCTTTAGGTCCAAACCTCTCTTTTTGGTTCATCCCAAATGTCACTTATTTTTTAATACTTCTAATGCACCTAGTTATATATTTTACAAATTTGTAAGGTAGGACAAACAATATGGGATAACAATTTTGACTACTTTTTAATCGCAACTAAGGTTGCAAATTAGTTGTAACTACTACCCAAAAATGTTGTACTAACATAATCTACCTACTACTTACATTAAATTTTATAGGTAATAATAACTAATAATATTGATAATAATACAATGATATAATTGTAATTATTGTAGTTATAGCTAGTTGTTAGATCAAGTAATAAATACATTATTACTATCATAATTAATATTATGGTTAATAATTAGTAATGCACTTGGCTAGTTAAAGTTAAGATATCCTAGTTTAGGGTATTATTATTATTGTAGCTAGTAGGATAAGCTAGCTAGTGTAGCTTACTAGCATTAAGTGTACTAGCTTAAGTAGATATTTTAGACATGTATTAACTTAAGCCATTATTTTTATGACATGTGTCCATTTTGTACACCATTAATTGCATGTTGGCACATAATCATATAACACTAAAAATTATATAGTGCCAATTTTGTAGTTGCAAACATGATTGATTTAGTTGTAAATGAATAGTTGCACACAAGTTACAAAATGACTAGTTGGATATAATAGGATCTCTATTAGTGATACTAACATTAGCCCCTATCATTCTTGAACTTGTTAGTGCTATTGGGCTTGAACTAAAAGTATTTGGATCCTTGGTTTCAATTGAAAAAGTTATCCTAGAGGTCATAAAATCTATCCTTATTAAGAAGGATTGTGTTGCCAACAAAGTTTTTTAGTCCTTTGATTTGGTGGGCATAACATGAACAATAATTTTCAAACATTGGATTCTTTGCTTATTGGGATCAAAAACTTGGACAAATTGATTTTAACCATGAATAATTGGTTAGATGATCCTACCTATTTATTTATTCAAATGAATTACAATTCAAATCAATGGAATAAATTTTTTGAATGTTGAAGATGTTTTTCTTGGAGAAAATGAAGAATTCCTTCCAAATTTCAATTTGTTTGAAAAGGACTAATTGAATTATAGTGGTACTAGATAATTGAAGAACAATAATGAGGTAAACCTTTTAAATGATATGTGTTGCATTTATGGATTGCTATTAACATTGTAGGTGGATGTGAAATGTGAATGCACTTCCACAATGAGGGAAAGTGCCTTGATGATAAATGGTATAAAAAAGTGAAACCTTTGATTTATTCATAACTTCACAATAGAATTTTAAGGTTGTTTGTGTTGGTCTTTATTATAATTAGTTAATTAGTAAGTTTTTCTTTGGGTCTAGGTCTTTGCGTTTTTATTGCCATTTTCAATGTAGTCAATTTTGTTTTGGGTCATATTTCTTTAAGTTTTTATTGCCATTTTGAAGCACATGGCAATATGTAATTTTTTTGGGTTGTTTTTTTTAGGTTTCCTTATTGTAGTCACTCAGTTAGTTTCGCTTTGAATCATATGTCTTTGAGTTTTTGCTACCATTTTGAAGTACATGATAACGTGTAATTTTTTTGGGGTTGTTTGTGTTAGGTTTCCTTGTTGAAATCACTTAGTCAATCTTGTTTTGGGTCATATGTCTTTATGTTTTTGTTGCCATTTTCAAGCAAATGGCAATGTGCAAATTTTTGGGGTTGTTTATGTTAGGATTCTTTGTTCTAGTCTCTTAGTTAGTTTTGCTTTGATTCATATGTCTTTCTATAGTAGCCATGTGCATTGTTTTTGTTTTTGGTTGGGTTTTAGGTTTCAATGTCATAAGATTTCAGTTAGTTAACAAATTCATTAGTTAGTAAGTAAGTCAATTAGTTAGTGAGTTAATTAGATCTTCCTATTTCCAATGTGTATGCTACAAGTTTTACAATGTTGTTTTGATTGTGTCATGTGATCATATAATGTTTGTTTAATGATATGTTTTGAATCTTTGTGTTCATGTTTGATTTGTGTCATATGATCTTGTTGTTTTATGTGTGTGGTTTAAATAGGTAGTTGTTATTTGAGAGTGCACTCTACCACAATGTGCAATTGAAGATAATTCAAGGATGTTGCAAGGCAGAATGTGAAGGACGACAAATTACAATTGAATTGCAACTCAAGTACTGATATTGTAAATAGTCAGTAAGTATTGCAACATCATTAGTGCGGCATTCTAGGCGAGACATTGCAACTCCTCGTATGTGCATAATAGTATTCTCAAGTTGAATGAAACTTTTCACACCATATATGTGTCATTGATGGTTTCTAATGTTGGTTTTGTCAAAACACATGCCCATTTGTTGTTTTTCCTTGGTCTATGATGGTTTTGAATATGGTTTTGTTGATACGCATGCTCAACTTGATGTTTGAAAGGCATTTCACATACTCATACATATTATGCATGCCCAAATGCTAATAAAGAAACAAATCTATGAGCATGAATGGAAGGCTTAGTTTTTCAAAATTGAAAACAAAGGTCAGGCCCCTGGATTTGACATATGCAATTTTTCTTCTATGCCCTTCCCGCCGGGTATGGTTGAAAGCACATACCTGCCCAACACTTGTTTTCCCCCAAATTTTGTGATGCAGCCACACTCATCCACAAGAGGCCAAATTTCCTTCTATCTTCTATATTTTGGCGACGACCCGCTATAACCCATTGTCTAAATATGGCGAATTAAAGAAATTCCTCAAAATCTGGCGACTTTGGTGCACTTGTTCCCACACAAAAATCCTTTGTATCCTGCCGCAGCAGGGAATTGCATTTTTGGGTTTCCAGCTCTCACGAGTGTGGGCAAATTCTACGCTGTTTGTGGGTTGCGAAGGATCAGAGCTATGGCGATGGCGGGACTGGCTGCTTCTTCCCCGTGTGTTTACACTCCTTCGTGTTTCACCTCTCCATCTTTCAATCTTCTTTGTTGTTGTTCGTCGTCTCCTTCTCGGTCTTCTCCTTCTGCTGCTTCTTCTTCATCATCTTCTTCTTTGTCTTTTGGTTTTCCTTTTGTGGGGCTGAAGAGGAGTACTATTAGGGGAGTGCAGAGGCATGAAGCTCTGCATCCAACCCTAGAGAGCTTTGGCAGCTGCGGCGCAAGAACCGGGAGGAGGAGAACCCGGAGAGGCGTGGGTGTAGTAATGCCCATCAGAGCAGGCTTACCAGTAGTGTCAAGTATTCCAATCGTGGGACCTTTGGCTAATTTTGTTCTCAACCCCATCCTTCTCTTCGTTCTGTACGCTGCAGGAGGTAGGCACCCCTCCTCACATTGTTTTCTTTGATAAAAATCATCCTCTTTGCTTTGTAATTTACTGATCAAGACTGCATCATGCCCTGCAAGGGTCGTCTTCATTTGTGAATTGTTTGCCACCAGGTGGTTCCCGGTTCTCTGGGACAAGACTTTGTTTAAGAAAAGACAAACTTTCTTGTCAGGGGGTTATGTGGATTTGCTTCTTTCTGGAAGTCTGTGAAGTTTGGAATGTTGACTTGGGAATTTTGTTGCAAACTCGTGTGATGTAAAGCCTAACTCTTGGCCACCATCACCTGCAAGTGAGGCCTGAGAAAATTGTAGATGGGGAACCTGGAGGTTTAGGTCAGAATCTCTGATGCCATCATGGTTTAGGTTAGAGTCTTTGAGGCCATCACGGGTCAGGACCTCTGAGGCCATCATGGGTTGATATATAAAAGCATTTGGGAATGTATATGAATTTCCACATGCTCCTGGTTGCATCCTGAACTGTTGTTGTTTGCCTTGTTTGCTTTAACTTCCCCTGCATGTAGGATAACTGGATTGAAGCTCTCATGGTTTTCTTGTACAATGTTGAATTGCATAATGTAAACTGGGAGAGAGCCTTTTGGTTTAGATGCTTGCTTGTACAGAAACAAGCTATAATGAAATGAAGCTTACCTCCACAAGCTTGTTGCAGCTTGACTCAGGATACTATTGACTTTTTCTATTAGTTCTGTCTCTTGAGTACTAGCCCCCAACATCATGATACTGAGTCTTCCCATGCTTCCTGAAATGTGACAGAAACTTGGGACATGCAGTTTGTACAACAGGTTTGCCTGAAATTTTGAGTTGACTATTGTATACTTATCCTCACCCACTGACAATGGGAGCTGATGAAGTCAGTGGTAGTCATTGGCAGCTTGTCACTGCTATTTGTGATAAAGATGATGGTCTGACATTTTGTGACTTACTCATAAGGTTTTGACTGCACTTGTTTTCATGTTTCCTTCAAATTGTTGTGGTGGAGAATGTTCTTCAATTTCACAGATAGATAACTGATAGATAAACTGGGAGTCAACAGATTCATTAAAGTAGCCACAGGGCTTACATCATATCTTTAACTGGGTGAAAAAGTTTAGAAGTGAGAATGGCCTTTTGTCTACTGTGTGCTTAATTCTGGGTATGTTACTTTTGAGGCTCAACCATCATTAGAAACAAACTGTCAGCAAGCATTTGAAATTGCAACTGACCAAGAACACATGCACATGCATTCCTTTGGCACATGAATGCATTAAGGAGTCTTTATGCCTGAGAAATGGCTCAAAGCTGAATAGGATTGCTAAACTTTCTAGTTATTGGGATAGCATTGTTTCTTTGAATTCAGGGTTGTAAGGTCCTGAATCAGATTATTGATGTGGTGCGACATCCATTCAGGATGTTCACAATCAATTGGGTTGAGGGTATACTCTGCCAGTTGGCTAAGGATTTTCTCTTGAATCACTAGATCTGAAACTTGTACTTGAAGGCCTCCACTTGGGTATGAGAATGCCGCAAAGATATCCTTTCTATCTGCCTTTACATGCAATTTTTTCTTTTTTCCTGAAGCCTAAGGTGCAAAAGTGGGGCTCATGTCTCATGAATTGTGTGGTAGATATTTGAAAATGCTGCTTAAGGCTGTGTGAATGTGTAGGTCAAGATATCAAGACATGTTTGTCTATTGAATGTGTTCACTATATCTTGTCTGTGCACTTTGTGTTGTGTGTTCATCTGCAATTGACTTGCTTGGGTGGCTGTTGTTGTCAAGTACAGCTGTAAGGTTCTGGTCGGGCTTCACACGAACAACCTATAACAGCTCAGCATCCACAAAATTAGGCATGACTGCTCTCTGGCCAGGTGCTTTTCTCTCTACCTTTCTGACAAGTCTGTAGTGCAGTTTTGAGATGTCAGCTGTCTTGAGAGCCTACACTTCGATGTGTTATTTTGCATGTTCTCTTTTTTCTTTGGAATATTGTTATGTGATCCCGATTCCAAATTCTACTTTTCAATCAAAGCACACATCAATCTGCAATTGCATGGGGAGCTATGTTAAGATCTGAATTCAAGGGTTTGTAAGCAGCTTCTTGTCTTTTTGAGTTTATATTTTTGTGAATGTGGACAGTGCTGTTTCTGGTGTCAAAGACATATCGTTCCAACTTCAAGAAGGCTATTCAATGAAAATCAAATTTTCTCCCTTGTAATGATCCTTTTTGGCTGATGATAGTGAACCATTGTATCACATCATCATAGATGCAATCAATCCTTAGAACAGCAAATGGTGTGATCACATATGACATTTTAGATTTTTGCATTGCAAACACCCAGATGTTTTTTGAATCAGGTTCCCTAATCAAGAAATGGGTCATATTTCTTTTGTTGGGTTTAAGTTGTAACTGTCAGTAAGTAGTGTTCTCTCAAGTCAATTGTGTTTGCATTGCTGGAATACTTGCACCAAGGTTTTTGTTCTCAAATTTTGTGATGTAGCCATACTGGTTATCATTCACAAGAGGAATTAGCCAAATTTGGTTACAGGTCAGAGAGGAATGTAGAAAAATGTAAGAATACTGCTATATTTTGGTGACCTGTTGGAATCTATTGTCTAAATAAGAAGATTTCAGAAAAAAATTCCTCAGAAACTGATGATTTTGGTGCATTCTTTTCACAAAATTCCTTTGTGTGGGTTGTACTCAATTTTTTTTGTCTCCACTTTTCCTGAGTTCAGATTATTTCAAAACTTCAATATGAGGCTTCAAACATGTTACTTTTTTGACAGACCAAATAAGGTGTCAATTCACATTCATTCAAATCTTATGAACTTTAGTTATTTGTCTTTCACTGGCCATCCAGCTTTAATGAAGGTGATGCATCAATCTCTGACAAATTAGGGTTCAGTGTTTAGATGTTTTTATGTAGAACTTCTTTTATTTTTACTTTTGTCTTAGTGGATTCAACTTGTTCAATTAAAATGGTGTTCCAGGGGGTAACAAAGGTTTTTTAAATTCAATTTTGTGAAGTTGAAATTTGACAGAATCTTCCAAAAATTAGCAAAATTAGTTGAATTTTGCACTAGGAAAATTTCTTTTTTTCAAAATTTTCCTAATGTTTGTTGAAAAAAAGAGAAGGGAATATACATGTTTTAGAAAGCAATAGGTTAATCATTGGGCTAATGTGGCAAATTGGGTTTGGTTGTAGTGGGTGATGGATTGTATATCCATGATTTTCATGTCTACATAAAATATTTATGACACAAAAGTATAGGTCAAAATTTATGATTATGTAGTGGCATATTTTAACTATCAATTATGATGACATTAATTTCAAGTTATTTCAAGTCATAGGTCTAATGATTTTTTTCCCTTTTGGCAAATTTTTGCAACTTGGTGAATTTTTTAAGAAAATGAAGAAAACATGAAAGTTTTGTGATTTAAAGGGTTTTGTTTTTCCATCTTTCAGAATAATTTAAAAAAAATTGGCCATGTCTAGGCATTTCCTAAGTTGCCACTTGTAGCAACACTTTTGTAAAAATGTTACAACCCACCTACTAAAGTTGTCATTTAATGCTAATTAATGCTAGGGATCCTTGCCAATGGACCTACTACGATTTTTTAAAATAAATTTAAAAATGTGTGCTAGTGGCAACCACTTTCTCCTCTTGTGTCCATAAGTAGTTCCTATTGTGTTTTTAGCGTAGGAATGGGTGGCTTGTAGGTCATTTGTTGATTTTTTTGGCATACATGACTTTTTCAAAATAAGTCCAAGTGGTGATTCATTTAAATTTTTTAAAAGTCCAATTGGCAACCACAAAAAAAAAACCTTATGTAATAAATGTGGTTACATTGCTCATAACAAAGGAATAATCTAGTAATTGTGAAACACATAAAGTAGCATTGAACTTGCATAGCCAAGGAAGTTAGAAATTAAAACACTAATATTTCAAGGGGGGAGTCAAACCCCAATTTGATATTGCATAATCACCATGTTTGTCTAAGTCATGAAAAAACAACTTCACAAAAATCTAGTGAATATAAGGTTTTAAGTGGCAACATCAATATGCACTTTGTGATCTTTCCAATTTGTAATGGCCTCCTAATATGGGACATTCTTTTGAATAAATAATTCTTCTACAAAGATGTGGATTGTTGTGTTCAAGTGCTGCCCTAATTGATTATGTAATTTGTCCTTCATGAAGGCAAGAGTTGAGAAAATGCATTTGTCTTCCATAGATCTGAGCATTGAAACAATGACTATTTAACCAATTTCATGTACTCACTTAATCATTGAATCAACAAGCCATTGTTATTAATTGTCACCCACAAATTTTGTCATTAGTTGGTATCAAAAAGTTCAACCATCATGGCCGGTGCTTGTGTTTTCATAGTGAACTTAAACATGGATTGTTACAAGTCTAACATATTAGCATTCAAAGGTTTTGCAACTTGAACCAATGAGGGTTTCACCTTCTTTAATTCACAATAATGTTTCTAGATGTCATCAATATGCAAGGAGAAAGAAAAATCAACATCAAGTTGCATCCAAAATTGTGGATATACAATGCCAAGGGCATTCATCAATTCAAAATCCACAAAACACTTATCCAATTGTATGATAAACATGTCAACATCATTAGAACATTAGGCTTTCACTTGTGTAATGGATGCTAAGAAAACATCCTTGCACATTGGGTGATTAACCCCAACAATTGCATTGAAAATGTAAACAATCGATCTTGGTTATAGGGTGCAAGCAACCTTTTGTTGGAAAAAGTTCACAAAAGTTTAATGTCACAAAATTGTGAATATAAATCAACACTACTAAAAGCTATTGATGAACACCTCGTAAGTGGTAATGGAGTTTTGATCCTCAATACTCACAAATTAAACATCACAAGCAAAAAAATTAGAACCAAAAAGGAAATCCCAATTGAATTACCAAATCAACTTGATCATGATGAAAATTTTAATTAATGTACCTTGTGAATGACTATGAGTGTGATGACATTTTTGATTGATATAACTTGTGAATGATTATGGGAATCTAAACATTATTGTCAATTCCATTCAAGAATGAAAATTGATCAATTCCCAAGGCATTCAAACTTTTTGAGAATGATTCGTAAATTATGCAATGTGGGCAATTTGTGGAGTGTAAATGTGAACAATGAATAGATTTGTCACTCAACATTGTAAATGATTTGTGAGTTGAAATTATGATATAATAGGCTATGAGCAAATGTTGATGATCCCACTTGGGATTGATCTTAATGGATTTTCTTTGTTTAGTGTTGATGAGTCGATTAAAATTTAGAGATGTAATCCCATGAACAACACCAAATATTGCTAAAACTTATGACTACCAAAACTTAAGATTATGATGATTGATCATATTGTCAATGTGACACACAAGAACCCAAAAGCTGAAACACACACATTTGAAGACTTGATAATCATTCATCAATCCAAATACAACAAAACAAAGTCATAGACCTATTAGCAACTTGAGTCTTGGACCTTGAAGTGTTCAACTTTAAAGGTTCAGCAGCTAGCACAACTCAAACACAAAGATAACATGCAATGTTTGATTTTCGGAGATTATTTCGACATTTATTGTTTGGAGTTGATAGCTACACCGCAAGTTTCAACATCATAATTGTAAAGTCTATACTTTAAACCTTCAAAGTTCAAGGCTCCAAGTTCATTATTTTAGAATTAACATCCATGATGATGAGATTATGCAACTCCATTACTCCAACCTAATATAAAACCTTTAGGTGCAAAACTTGAATTCTTAATGAATTGCAAATATTGAACAACATAATGCCTTAAATGTACCATAATAGTACTACCGAACCTTACAAAAATCAAAGCAATGAAGATGATGACAACAAATTGGAATTTGTGATATGTGAAGTGAACTTTCTTAGGAGCAATGAAATGTTGGTGTGAACGGAAGAGGTAGGAAGGCATTGAATTACAAAACCATAAGTTTTTGACATGAAAATCTGGCCTTTTTGTCCTAGTGATGATAGCCCATCAATGGCTTAAATGGATTTGGTAGACAACATTATTTAATTTAATTTAAAAAATTACATCATATGCCATTTGAAAAAAAAGCTTGTAAGTAAATAATAAAAGCACTAATTAGATTGTTGTAAAAGAACTTTTGAATATTTTGTAATCACTAAACTCATTTCAAATTACTCCAAATGCTCCAACAGATTCCTTGCTACTAATGTTCCACCAAAAAATTGAAAAAGGAACACTAAACACAACTACATTTTGTTCAATCTAAAAATCCTAAATGAAAATAGATGTATGCAAATATAAATATAAAAATAAAACCATGATTGTTATTTTCAAGCATCCCATGAACACCCTATGTTAGCTTTGAGGATGTTCAAAATATTAATTTTTTTTTTTTTGCCTTCACATAAATTGACAATTGCAAAAATTGGTAAACAAATATGCAATTTCTTAATGAATGAGAGTTCTTGTCCAATATTGTTTAAGACAAATTTGGAATGCATTATAGCACAAATTATGGCAAACAATTAATTCATACTTCTATTTCTTTCCCCAATCTTTTCACAATATGCCAATCATAATCTTTTGTTTCCTTCAAAGAGCAAAAGAAGCAAAATAAAAAAGGGAAAAAAAGACAAAAAAAAACCCTAATTCATCATCCTCCCAATTGTGGTGGTAGAATATCGTACCTATGACTAATGTTCAACATTAATTAATTCTTAAGAGAACCAAGCAATAAAAGAGAAAAAATCTTTTGAAAATTTGAACTAAATTCAAAACACAATATTATAACTTTGAAACTTGGGCCCACTTTACACTAGGTGTCAGGGGCCAATGTTCAACCCAAATCCAGCATTCCTATTGGTGCAAAAGTTGAAATCAGCCCCAAGGGCTTTACACTAGGAGTCAAGGCTGACATAGAAAAAAACTTTTCAATCTGCCCCAAGTTACTAATAAATGCTGAACTTTATGGCCTTGTATTGGCCCCAAGGCTGAAAAAAAGGATACCATCAAATTTGGGAGGCCACTTTGCAACTCTTGGGGGCCAATGTTCCAGTATTTATTAATATACTGACATCAATGTTTTAGCATTTATTAATAACTTGGGGCCAATTGGCAACCCAAAAATGCTCAAAGTTGGCCCCCAAGTTTTTTTGGCCTTGACTCCTAGTGTAAAGCAGGCCTTACTAATGAACTTTAGCATACTTAGAAAGTATTGTTGAAATTCTGAAATATCATGGTACCTTGGCCATTTCAACACATGTCTGTCAAATAATTAATTAATTTTGAAAAATTCATTTCAAGAAATGGAATATTCCACAATATTCACTATATTTTTTTTCCACAATTTTTTTTTTTTGATTTGGAAGAAATAATTTTTTAAAATTTCAAATTTTTTGAAAATAATATAATTAGTGTCAAACTGGGCCAAGGTACTAATGTATTCAAATTGGGGCTGCCAGATCCTCTTACATTAAAAAAAAAATAAATTATTTTGAGAAGATTTGTCAAACATGAGTCATAGGTACGATAGTTGGGCAGCAAGTCAAATGGGTTTGTTTTGTGAGCAACAGGGGGTCTCCAATCCAAGACTCCATACTCCAGTTCTCTCTTTATATTCTTTTCATGGAATATATGACTTGAACTTAAGACTTTGGTATTTGAGCCTACCAGGTTCCTAGATTCTTCGACTTGTAAGCAGACAATAGGGGCTACTCTTTGGGTGACTTTGCATTACATATGAATTGACTAACCTTGTTTGAGGGAGAGTTATGTTCAGCCCCCCCTTTATTTTCCTCGGTGAACTGGTGCAAAATTGCACCCAATAATGTTACAAGAAGTGTTTTGAGAGAATTTTCAATAATTTGTCACCATCAATGCTAAATAGCTTTTGGGTCAATTGTCACTAGTGCTCCTGGGTCGATCAAAATTTTAAAAAATAAAATAAAAATGGTTATGGTGATGGTAGCAAATTTTCTCTCATGCTTCATTCATCAATAAGTTATTGGTGGAATTTGTGTACATTATTAGTCAATGGATGGATCAATTGTAATGTTGCATGCACAATCATGGAACAACCATTGACCATTAGGTACATATAGTAGTTTTGTCGATGAAAAGGTCTAGGGGATTTGACTCAAATATGGGTTTTTTACAACCTAGTGAGAAGAATATTCAAGGAAAATCAGGGTAGTTTTTCATTGCACTGTGGATACCAACTGACGAGTTGTGTAGTTTGGTGGGTATTTCATCTGGCACCAAACCAGCATCAGTTATTTTACTAGGTGTAGATGCATAGGTATGTTGAACTGAGGTGATAATTTGAAAGGCCCAGACCCACCTTACTCCTCCTGGTGCCCACTGCTTGGAATATTTACAGTACACAGCAATAACACCTTGCACCTACAATATTCATTGTACCTTGAATTTTATAAATACAATCCGTGGTGTTATTTACATGTTTTCAAAAAAAATCAATAATTGGTTGGTAGGTTATCATTAACTCAGATGAGAATCGCATGTTTTCTCAATAACTGCCAAACACTATTTGTTCACCTCGCCTCCAAACCTTAGAGCATCTCCACAGGTGCTCAGTATGTTACTCTGGATAATAAAATTAAATGTCTAAGTTTAGCTGTATTTTTTGGCAACCCCACCAATAAAACTGTAACTGGAACTGCATATACGTGGGAGTACTAATAGCAAACCACCTGGACCAATCATTGTCGTCAACCAATCAGAAATACTAAGCCGCACTCAGGTCCAATTTATTACACTCTTTTGTTGAGGTGCACAACTGTGTTGCGCCTTTACCAGCCACGGCAAGCTGTACGAATTTGGTGCAGAAAAACCAATTTCCTGATCTAAACCGGCACATTTTGACTTTTTTGCAATAAATTTTTTACTGTCTGGAGTCGCATACTGGAGATGCTCTTGTCCTTTTCCATTTCAAGTACTCAAACACCTGAAACGCAGAGATCAGAGGTTGTTTAGAGCGGAAAGAACTAGTGTTGTGCAAGTGCCTGGATTTAAGTGTTAAAAGTGTTAAAACTGGTAGTTCTGGATCCGGATATCAGGAACCTGATCAGATATCATGAATCTGACCAAATCTAAATATTAAGAACTCGATATAAATTGTTATTTGTAAATCGTCAATCATGGTAGAATCCGGGTAAAATTTGGAATCTTTGCTTGCTTATTTTTGGTGGAGGGAACCTTAGAGGACTTTCCCAAGTTTCAATGTCTTTGAAGTGTACTATTAGGGTTTAAGGTTTCTGTTATCACTTTGCATTTGCTCTTTGCATGTTTGCATTTTGCAATGGTTGTGTTTCCTCTTTGAACATTTGTGTTTCATTTAGCAACAATTTTTTTGAATTTGTGTGTTTCAAGCATTGCACTTGCATTTTAACAACAATTTCCTTAAATGTGTATTTAATGGGGTTTGTGTTTCGATTTGAGTTTTGAAGTTCCAATTTGGCAAACACTTAATATAAGCAACGAATTAAATGTGATACTAGTCTCAATGCAATTCTAAGAAAATGCCCAACAAGAAAAAAATAAATTTATTGTACCTGGACTATAATTAACATTTTTATTATTTTTATTACACAATATTTTCGAGGAAAAAAATGATCTAATGGTTAGAATCTCCCATTTCAACTAAAGGGTTCAAGGTTTGATCCTTTTTTTAAAAAAAATTTCCTCCTCCGAACAAAATGGATGGAAAAATAAAGACTCTAAACAAATTTTTCAAGCTAGATGTCTAGAAGAAAATGGGGCTTTTCTTAAGGAGGAGACAAAATGGTAGCCTCAATCATGTTCCCCCGGGGAGAATGGGACTAAGTTATTTGGGGATCAAGTTCTCAAATGTTTGACAAGAAAGTTCAAAGGGCAAATGTTATCCAAATCAAACATTTTTGATGCCATTGGAAATATTTTGAAAGTTAGATAGCTAAAATGATATTGCATTTAAGATTTGAAGATAAACAAAAATTTATGGCCAAAAAAAAAAGCTAGGGGTCAAATTTCGAACATTTTGATTTGGACAAAGTTTACCCTTATATTTCTTTTAAACATTCGGGAACTTGTTCCTTGGGGGAAGTTGCTCTTCAAGGCAACTTAGTCCCTTTCTCCTTGGTGGAAGTTGTTCCCAAGGGTAATTTACTCCTTTTCTCCTTAGAATGTTAGTCCCTTTCTCCCCAAGGAACATGGTTGAGGCTACCATTTTGTCTCTTTTTTGGAAAAATTCCTTTCTTCTTGGGACATCTAACTTAAAAAAATTGCTTAAAGATTTTTTTTCCCCCATCCATTTGGTTCATGGATAGGAAATAAATTTGAAAAAGGGATTGAACCTTAAACTTTTCAATTGAAACGGGAAAATTTAACCAATAGATCATTTTTTTCCCTTGAAAATATTGCGTAAGAAAGATAATTAAAATGTTAATCATAGTTCGAGTACAATAAAAAAAAATCAAAATTTTCCTTTATTGGTATTGTCTTGAAATTGCATCTAGAATAGTGCCACATTCAATTCATTGCTCATGTTTTGTGTTTGCCCTCCAATTTGAGTTTATGTTTGAAACATCACATTTGCATTTTTAGTAATGATTTTTTGAATATGTTTTATTGCACTCAAATTGAAACATAAACCCCAAAAACACATACTCAAAGAAATCATTGTTGAAAATGGAGATGCATTGCTTCAAACACAAATTGATTCTTCTTTGGTCTATCTTTATGGAACCTTAAAGTTGTGAGTTTCAATTGTTGAGTTGGTTCCTTTTTGGCATATTTGTAGGTGTTTCATTATTTCTAGTGTAATTATACGTAATTCTAAAGTTATGAAATCTAATTTTGTATAGTTCCAAGTCTATAGTGAAATCCAATTTTATATCCAATTTTGAGGTGGTTTTTTTGGTGTTATTATATTCTATATGGTTTTGTTACAATTGTTTGCAAGTGTGGAACCTTAGAGTTTTGAAATCCAATTTTGTATGGTTCCAATTTTTGAGGTGGTTTTTTCTAATGTAACTTTATTTTGTATGAGTTTGAGTTTTTTAGCTGTGACATCCAATTTTATATGGTTCAATTTTACATTTTCATTAATTTTTGGTGTAATTTTGTGGAACTTTGAAATTGTGAAATCTAATTTTACATAGTTATGTTATAATTGTTTCTAGGTTTTAGGTGGTTTTAATAACTCACTAAGTTTTGTATTTTCATGATTTTTGGTGTTTAATTCATGTAGATAAAAAGATGGCATCAACAAGTGCAACATTTGAGATGTTATATGAACAAGGTGAGTTTATGTCATCAACTAACGCCTCAATTAAATCACCCCCCATTAAATCATAAAAAGCATCTAATTTTGATATGGAGGCAATTTGGGAACTTCTCATTCCATAACTTGAAGTTATTTAGAAGTTATGGTACCCTTTTTATTGCATTTATGATAATTGGGTTTTTTTTTTGCTAATGGTGTTGTAATAATTCTTGCAATGCACAAATGTTATGATGTGTTGTATGGCACCCTTTTGTAATGCAAATTAATGCTAAAATTTGATCAAAGAAAGAACAAAAGGTTTTAAGCTACAACAAAGACCATGACACAAGCTCATTGAAAAAGCACAAGGTGTATAGGAGGTGGGGGGTGTTTATGCTATAGAAAATGGCATAAATTATCAATGAGACACAAGCTGCAAAGAAAAGGAAAACTATTTTTTTGAGATTACAATTTATTTTGACAAGTATAGACCATATACCAAATTTGATCTAACACAACAAGATTTTTAGAAAACTTAATGTTGTACATTGCTAAAGGATATTGTTTTTTGTCATCCATTGAAAGTCCATGATTGCGGTGTTTAATTTTTTTGTTAATGTGGGCAAGAAAATTTCCATTTTATAGTAGTTAGTGAATGAAGTCCTAGATATTGTGACAAAAACCAACAAAAAAAATGTTTTCTTAACTCTTATTTCTTATATTACATGCATGGCCTTTTTTCATTTTTGGATGTCATGCATTGGCTATGACATTTTTGCTATGGCTGTTAGCTTTATCAATAGTTCTTGGGAGCCCACCCATGCAACTATTGGGGGTTTTGAAGAACAAAATATAACTAGTGTATCCATGACGAACTAGGTGAAAATTTTACTTGATTCATTTTTGTTTGTTTGACAAAGTCATTGTTTTTGTTAAAGATGAATATTCAAATTTGAACACATTGACTGATGCCTTGAAGTCTATAATTTTTTGATCTCCCTTTCAATTGCCTACCCCATTTGTAAGATTTTTTTTGGCCATGCAATGTCAAAGGTAGCTCAATATGCCACCAATGATGCCAAAGTTTATTCAATGTTAGCTTGAAGGTTATTCAAACATCGTTGCAAAAAAATATTACTTGGACAAAAAAATCAGGGAAGGGGAAACAAGAATGCAAATATGTTTGTATCATTGTAAGGCTATTAATAAGGTTGTTCAAAACTCTTATGAAAACATGTTTTGCTTCGAAAATTATCTTGTTTCAAAAAATTCTTGAATACCAAAATGCAATACCCATATGTTATGCATGGTAACAAGGTTTATGCTTGTCTTCTAAAATGTTAGTAGGCCAAACTTGGGTTGTGGCTTAAACAAATGATGATACATTGCTTTGGTTATCAAGCAACATGTTTTAATCCCAACCCAAAGATATTGGTTTTTGTTAAATGCTTTTACTTCTACTTTCACTTGGTGCATTACATTGAAATTTGATGCTGCTAGGATTGAAATTTTGAATGAACCATTAATTTGTGATGATTTTGATTTAGAATTTAAGTGAGGGATGATGGTGCGAGTTGTGGGGATATTGATGCCATTCTTGGCCTTTTCAATGGCTTGTAATCATTTTCAAGCCCACAACATCTTGATGATCATGCTTGACCTTTGTTACAAGAACATGAATGTAATTCAAAACTTTGTGATAATTCAATTGCTACTAAATTTGTTGTAAAAGATGATGCTAAAATTTTGTGTCCTCATTTATTGCAAGTGTATAATCACTTAAACCCTACTAAAGAATCAACAAAGCCAGTGACAATCGAAGAGGATGATTTTTTCTTTGAGCAAGTTTGTGTTGGTTGATGATGTAATCATTTCAATTTTGAAAAATGAATTACATTTTTTGATGATTGTTTGTGTGATCAATAGATCATGATAACCCATTGGTTTGGTGGGCACAACATGTGGTGAAATTCACATGTTTTCTTTTTTGTTCATTAGGTGCTTGGCATTGTGAGGCCACATATTGAGATAAAACAAATCTTTAATGTTGTTGGTGTCATCACAAACCTTGGCAATCATGAATGGGGATTGAAAATTTGAACCATCTCATTTTGATGATAAAAAGTTGGCATGATGATGCTTGTATTAGCTCTGATGGGGCCTATATATTTATGAATATGATTGATTTTTTAATGTTAAAGTCTACTATAATTGAAAAAAACAATAAGTTCATTAAGAAGTGAAGCCTTTTTTAAGAAGACCTTGATTTAGACTTTTGAGCTTTTTACAAATATTTCAACTCATTTTTTTATGTTTAAAAAAAAAATTACGTGCATTTTGTAGATTCAACTACAACCTTGAATAAAAAATCATCTTCAAGGATGATCATGGGATGTTAAAACTTTGAGCTATAGATTAAAACTTCTATATCGTTATTTGGTTACAAACATACCTTGCATTATGCACATATGTAATATGTATTTTAATATATTTTTGTTGTCTTTTTAAAATTTCGTGACAATGTGTGATGTATAAAAAAGTTAGATGATGGAATCCATATCAATTTGAATCAAATAAGAACTTTTGAAATTATAACCTTAAATCCTAAACTTACTCAGAACTGCATCCATTTCAGTATCCTAATTGCTATACCTAACAACCACCATGAGTTGGGAAAAATTAAATTGAGCTATACCTGGAGGTTCTGAAATATTTTAAAAAAAATCAATACCTTACCTGACAAAATAACCAATGTTATAAAATATATAATACCTAAGGCCATATGTTCTCTTCAAAATAATCCCCGCACAAAAAGAACCTATTATGTAGCCTTAGAGAATCTTTCACCCAACCAAGGCACTCCTAACTGAAACCAGCAGTTCTTTCTATAATGAAGTGTCCATCCAGCCCAACGTTGTTGCATACTCATGAACAGCCCAAGGAAAAGGCTCCCCAAAGCTATGAAGTTCTAGTGGTAAACAACCCAATATCAATTTCATAAAAGTTGCACAGGTTTCCCTGCACTTTAATTCCAAAAATCAAACCCAATATCTGAGTGTTCAGTTTTCATTCATGGAAGTAAAACTCTCTCCACAAGTGAAGTTTTAAAATTTCATGCTTTCAAACAAAACTTCAATCATTTTAGAGTGCATTGTTTTGCATTGTGGGTATTAAATATTAACCTCACAATGCAAAATCATTGTATCCTTGGTATGTCACATATAGATATATTTATGCTACAATATACAATATTAATATCCATTTTCAAATACACATGTTAAACACATAATTCCAGCAAGGAGTAGTCCATTGATGGATGCAAAACAAAAAGAAGAAATGGAGAAAAGAAAGAAAACAAATTTAATTATCCTCAATTTTTATTGACACCAGCTGCACCAAGGGAGAGGGGATCATGTCATGGTAATGAAAAGTAACAATTGCAAGTGAGAAACTTACACGGAGTTGGGCTCAAAATTTTCACAACCATACAACATCACATGCAAACGATGCACAACATGCAACCATTGAGAAACCAATCCCAATTGCAAGGTGACAACAACCAACTAAGGTCCCAAGCTCCCGGCTATCAACATTTGATTCTTTCTTTTGTTTTTCCATAGTGTTTAGAGGAGTGTAAGTATCTTTTTATTTCTTGGCAACGAGGAAATGCAACATTCACTATATTTGGGGGTGTGTGGAGGACCACAAGTAGATGATGCATTTCTTCCTTCCCCAAGAAAAGATACTTACACCCATCTTCCCCAGACACGAACCAGGTCATGAGGTTCAGTATGGAGTGGTTGTTTGTCTGAATTTCAACTTCTGCGCACCTACCCTCCTAACCTCTAATAAAGAAGACCTATACTCCTAGACTCATTCCATGGCAAGAATATGTGCATGTGGCTACTCCACTACTTTACCCTAGGGTCAGTTTCATCATTAAATAATTTAAGATGGTGAAGGAAATTTGGTGAAAATATGAAGCTTGTGAGTTGAAAACCATCATAATTATCGCATGCTAAAAATCTGAATAATTTCCCTCCTCATATGACAATATCATAGTAGAACATGGGAAAAATAATAATAAATTACATAAATGAATTAATTTTTTTAAAAAAATATTCATTTTGTCAATGTGGAATCTGGCCCTAGGCTGCATGTACATTCATTCAACCTTTTGAAAAAGACAAGTTCGTAAGCAAAGTGAGCTTCATCTGGAGCAACTTTTTGTGTAGAGGATTAGATAGTGTAACTAAAAGTCGATAGAGCAGGTTCACCGGCAGCAATATAATGATTTGTAAATTATGGGTTTGCATGAAGTTCCAGCTTTTAACAGTGTGAAATTGAGTTTGCACCTTGTAAATATACACATGATACAATGTTCTCTAAAAAGGTTAGTAAAGAATGTTCATGATTGAGTTTGATTTGTCAGCCACGGTCTTCCTTTTTGTTCAATTTTGTGATGTGGTGCAGGTGGCAATCATACATAAGCCCATGGAAACAAAAACATTCTTAAATAATTTTTGGCTACCCAACTTGAACCATGTGTAGTAATGTGGCTATACTTTTAGATATTTTTTGAAAATTTTCAATTCTTATCAATTTTTTAAAAACTTGTTGAGCACCGAAAAAAAAGGGCTGGTCAGTCATAATGACCCATGTGGTGGCATTTAACTGATCCTCTCAATAATTCTTTTTACTATTTCATTTTTTATGAGTGGGTATGGGGAAATAACTTGCACACTATTTTGGATATGGTAAACATGGGTAGAGGTGGTGTAAGGGGTGTGAGTGGGTCTGTTCTTAGACTGACCTTTTCTTTGGAATTTTGGCTTCTTGTTTGCATGTTTACAGCAGCAATTGCACGTGCAGGAGCCGCTTCCATGATGTCACATATTCATGCATTGTCTCCACTTGTTGTGCTGTCATTGCTCTTCATATGACCAGCTGCTGGGCATCATCAGTCTGTTGGGATTCGAGAGGAAGAAAACTAGTGCACGCTTGCAAGAAAGAAAGGAGGAAAGTGTGAAAACAAAAGAATCACCAGACCTGTAAGCTTAACAAAGTACATTTTTGTTTTTTTTTCCATGTTCACTTGAGATACTCTTCAGGTGATTGATGATGATCATGACCATGACAGTGACTAACAAGGAGCTTTCTTCCTTTGTGGCCATTCACACTTCTGAAACTATGAAGTCCCCCTCCTCCAATGCTACTACAATTTGTTTTGGACGGATACCAATTTGCAAATTGTATATATATGCAATGCTTCCATATTAGGAATTTATTGCAGAATATTATTTTCCTGTAGTGATTGTTATTTATTTCTTTGTAGTTATTTGTTGTTGGAATTCAATTTAGTGTGAATGAGGTTTCAACTTTTTTTGTAATGTTTGGAGGATTTATTTTCAAGACGTGTTTATGAAGTCTCATCTTTGATGTGATAAATTCTACAGCATGACATGAGTAATAGAAGCATGATTGACATTTTTCAGTTTTTTCAGTTTTTGTTTTTGAGCTGGTATTGATAATTCTGGCAATAAAGCCTCAACCCTAACCACCAAGGTAGCTGACCATCCCCACAGAGCATGAGGAGAAGAGAGGTCTGGTTGGGATTTGAACTCCCATCATGCTGGCTTAGCAACTTGCAAAGCCACACCCCTTAGTGATTCGGGAAGCCCCCTCATCCTTCGACTTTTGTGGTTTTCATTGTGTGTTTTTGTTGACTTGATTCTTGCATTGTTTGGGGGTGAGTCATACATGTTACTCATGTGTGACTTTGTTGAGTTTTGATAGTGTTAAGAACCGATCTAGTAGTGCAAGATTATCCAAAAGTTCAACTTTGCATCTGATATGCAATGCTCACAAGAAGAAGCAGGTTTTGGGGGTATGGTGTAGCTCATGGGAACATAATGCAATGCCATTAGGCTTAATTAGGTGCACACTATTTATCATATGTAGTTAGTGCTTTATGATTCCTTTGTCACACCATCACTCATCATGCATCCAAAAGAAAAAATGCATGCACAGGCATGTACTGAAGAGATTTGAAAAGAAAAGTCAAATTCAAAAATTGTTGGGAGGGGACCCATGTGTGCAGGGGCACACGTGCACACACACAACACACCACACACACAAAAAGACAATTGGAAGTCCACCCAAAAGGCAAGAGCATGATGAGCTCTTCCTCCTTGCCTACCAGCCTAACAAGATTCTCCCACCCACTTTTGGCTCATCTGTCCCCACCTTCCCATCATCTACTTCTCGTGCATCTTCCCCCCTACCAGCACATACAAGGCTTTCAGGATAGAAAAGAAAAATGCAAGAAAGAGAAAAAGGCACCAACTTTGGCCCTTCATCAATTGTTAGTGTCCTTGTGCCACAAGGACAGAGTCAAGCATCTCCCAGACCTTTCTCTTAACACAGGACCCTGAAACCCCCCCCCCCACACTTTGCCACCCAACAATGGGAATTGGCTACTGAGATAATCTGCAATCAGAGACTGAAAGGAAGTGAATCAAATACAGAAATGATCTGCAATCAGACAGACACCCAAGAGAACTGAATCAAATACAAAACTTATCTGCAATCAGACATGCCCAAGAGAATTGAATCAAATTCAAACATTATCTGCAATCAGACACCCAAAGAGAATTTCATCAAATACAAACATTATCTGCAATCATACACACAAGGTGGAATTGAGTCAAATACCAGCATTATCTGCAATCAGACACCTCAAGGCCACTCGGAATCCAAAGTTATCAGCAATCAGATGCCCAAGAATTTGAATCTGAAATCATCTGCAATCAGACATCCCAGGGAACAGGAATTGAGTTGAACAGCACATTATCTGCAATCACACAAAAACCAGAAAATTCCAAAGAACCTGTCACTCTTTTCTCTTCTCAAAATTCTGTGACAAGAATCTATACAGACTTCCTCAATGTACAGAACTCACTTTTGAGCCTGGATTGGAAGTGGTGGTGATGGGTCAAGCCCTCCAGACATAAAAATCACCAAAATGGAGCCACTGCACAAGTAAGTAGTCACCATTCAGTGAAGGATTAGACGTTGTACTTAGATCAGACATTTCATGGTAATTAGAATGCAAGCAATTGGATCAGGAACAAACCTTCAACCCTAATCAAAACGATCCAATCAACAAGAGTGAAAGATTTGAGAGCTTTGGTACTCTCGATTATCATATCATCACCAATCAAGCTGCAAGATCACGATGAGGATGAAATGAATGTGAGGGTTAAGTTTCCTTGCAAAACATACAGTATCCTGAGCATTTGTCTGTAGGAAAAGCTTGCCAACCCAAATAATAGCACAGACAATTACAGTTATGAAGTAAAACATGGCATTCTAGACTACACCAAAGCATGTGTGTGACAAGAACCTGTAGAGAAAAACAAAAATCATGATCAGGTTGGGGAAGTTCAAATGAGATCAGAATCACAAGCCACATAGAAAATCTTGAAGCCAAGAACCAAAAAGAAAGAAAGAAAGGGTTTTCAATATATCTTCACTGCCACATTGAAATTACCAATCCTAGCATATTACTGAATGCTCAGAATTCATGAGGACTATTGTTCTTCCTGGAGGCTAAGATTGTAAGCAAGAAGAACGGTACAGAAATGATCCTGGTCGATCAGATTACAACCAACCTGACTGTCATATTCCGTCCATAAACTAACTAAACCTGCTCCAAGCGCCAGGTTTCTTTTTGATCTGGCTTTATTGCATGACAACACAAACAATTATGTAAATTTTTGAAAGTGTACAAGTAAATAGTCTTCTCTTCTGAAGCCCATTGACATCCCCACTGTTTGTAACTATGTTACACTTGAGAGAAAAACACTCACACTGTGCCCAAGTGGCAAGTACACTACAGACTCAACAACCCTGTACAACAACATCATTCCCCATAATCTAGTTGTTTCGATACGAAGAAGCAGAGAGAAATATCATCATTGATCTGACGATGTACAAGAGCCGCAAGATAAAGTTTGCATTGGGCAAAACCGTTCCCAAATTTGCAGCAGCAGCAGCAGCAGCAGCAGAAATCCAATGCCCTAATTTTGTTAGGGCCCCGGCGCAGCCACCATTGCATGAAAGCTGCAACGGTAGTGATTGTGTGAGAGTTCTCTAATTCCTGCTCTAATAGAATTCCCGCAACTTGGGTGCATTCCAGATTGCTACCACAGGAAAGTTCTCCATCCTCCAAAGCTTCTAAACCTTTTTCAACAAGACTATGCAGCAGCACCAGCAGCATCAACCCCACTGGGAAACGAACTGATTCGAGGTTGAAACAATTGGGAGTTGAAGCATGTTTTGAATGTGGATCAGAGCTACTTGTTGCACATTTCAACAATGTATCTTGACACTAATCAAACCCTAAGAGTGTGTGAAGAGAAGAAGAACCGGATCACAACTTTGTAGACAAATGATCTTCTTCTTCTTCTTCTTAATCTTCTCACAGGGGAGCCCTGTGAGGGATCCCTTTTCGTCTCTTGCAGCCTGCTCGAAGGGAAGTGTTAGGTGGAGGTGTCCTTGGTGACATTATATCTGTGAGAAGATGTTGAGAAATGGGAGAGGACCTGCCGTTGCTCCACCTGAGGTGAGGAGGAAGACGAGTGCCGTCGTTGAGAACTCTCTCTGATTGCTGCTGCTGCAGCGACTGCAGCTCTGACGACGACGATCGTACAAAGCCTAACTCCTTGTATGCTTGGATCTCGTCTGATGGTTCCCGGTACAGAGAAGATGCAGCAGCATGATGATCCTGAGTTTCTGATGATCCGAAAGGGAATGTTGCCGTATCCGTTGTTCGTAGCTGTGAAACCTTCTTTGAGCGCATCGGCTTCTTGACGTAAGAAGACGAATCCTCCTCGGACTCGTCTGAGCTTAGTCCAAGCGCACTTAGACCACCACCTTGCGACGTCACTCTTGGTTGCACAACAAATGACATATCTCCATGCCTCTTTATTCCTCGCAGCTGTGCACCACGACACAAACAATCAAGCAAGTCTGATGAGAGGTTTTGTCCTTATCGAGTTCGGCAAAAGCTCTGGTACAAGAGAACAGCAAAATCTCCCCTCCTCACAGACATTGCAGGAAGGTTGTGGAGATCTGGTGGTCTCGAGCGGACGACAGTCAGAACTGTTTGTGAATCGCAACGGTATAGTAGTACCTTACAACCAAGGGAACAGAAGCGGAACGTGTCCAACAAGCTGCGCTCACAAGACTCGCAGGTGTTGGTGACGCCTTTGGCCGGTCTTGGTTGCGGCCGTTCATTCAGAAACACTACGCGCGCGCTGTTGATGATGTAAGTCTGCACGCCTGTGATGTCCAGCACCTTCTGGATCTCGGAAACTCGGATCACATCGTGGTAGGACGAACGTCGAATCTGCATGCACAGCTCCAGAGGTACACGGCCACAAAGTTAGAAGACTTGCTGCTCATGCACATCAGAACAAAGTCTATTTTGTTTTCTCAAGCATGCATGCGTGCAGATCTGCTGTTTGGAGGCATCTGTAGAAGGAGGAGGAGTTGGAGGTGGTTCTTCAGAGTCCTGACCTGCACCACATGGTGGTCCTTATGTTGCGGGAGGCAGAGCGAGCAAATCCCGCCACGCTCCGTGCACTCCAGACAGAAGAGATTGCATTCGCATTTGTGCGAGTACATGCCGTGAATTTGACACGAAGAGAAGAAACTCGTCGCCAGCAATGGCTTCAGCCACCGCGGCTCCACTGTTGGATTGTCGCCGTCTCCTTCTCGAATCCTTATAGGACCTCCCTGTCAATGCAGGAAAACACGATTCAATGAAGCTCTAGCATCAACTCGCATGGCGCCTGGAGCAGGAGATTCAGAGCCCCAGATGATCAGAACGGTTTACAACTATCTTCTTCATACAAGCATCAGAATACATCTGGCTCGATCTGGCTCCTAGTCGACATTGTCAAAGGTCTTGCTAGATCTAGATAACACTGCGCGAGATGATCCTACAAAATGCCGCAATACGAGTGTGGTGTCTTACAGACCGATCAAGCGGAAACTCTTACCATCGCTTTGATTCTTCTAGCCTTGGCAGGACTAGAAGAAGCTTGCAGTTGCACAGACTTGATCGCCAGCTCTTCTTTCTGCGCCAGAATCTGTGGTATTATATGATCTGCTCAAATCAACAAAGCGCGCGGCTTCCAAAACGAGTCCTATACCGGTTTGAACAAGGGAACAAGATTTCTCTTTCAACTCTTCGCAAGTCTTCACTGGTAAACCTCCAGATTGCAGCGCTTTGCAGCCGGCAGGTTTCAGATCCTCGGATATCTGCAATGGCCGAATCACAAAGCATGCAAATTATTATTGTTCAACGTGAGGAACTCTAGCTTGTAGCACACTTAGCGTCGACAGGAACACGAAGCAAAGATACATATAATATCATGGCATTCAATGCCATTTTCTCTTCAAACCACTAGTTTCCGCACATTCTCTGCCATGATAATGCTCACGAGTGATGATCTCAAACACAACAAATCTGTCTTCAAACCCCTGTGCTGGTAGTAAACTTAGAATCAGCATTGAATTCTCGTCACAGAACTGAGTGCGAACATAAGAAGAAGCACCTCAATCAATGCTGTTCAGAATCAGCAAGCATCTCATTCTACTCACATTGTAGTCTGGAAATCCCGGGGAAAAGAAAAAAGAAGAAGATGAAGAAAAACTAAGCAATGGACCAGGTATTATGCTCTCAAAAAACTGCTTACTGTTTCAATGCACAAAAGGAAAGCCAACTGAAAAACTCCACCAGCAAATGTGCCTTGCAATGCTTTTTCCAGCCGGACGACACCGCGAGACACACACACAGACACTCGATCAGTAATAAGTCTCTCAGCTTCTTCCTCCTCAATGCGCTTCCTTCAAAGATTTCGTTGCCTTGTATGTATAGCAACTCCAAGGCACTCCAATTGCACAATATATTACTGATAAATTCTCCTCGTGACGAGTAGGAGTCACGTCCTCCTCCTCTGGACAACAGCAACGATAAACTAAGTCTCTTCCTCAAAAATCAATGGATAAGACTATCTTCTCCTCCTCCGGCTCCTTCTTGAACCAAATACTTGCAAGCGAGATTTTATTTCTTCCTCGTTTTCACCAGGTCCTCCTGCATGTTCTTCCTCCTCCTCCTCCTCGTCGGACTCCGGCTTCTTCTTCTTCTTCGTCCTTTGAGGTGCAATGCACGTTGTCGCAAAACAAGATTCTTTTCGTAAACAACTCAGCACCAGCGAGATTCTTCGAAATGCACCGCAACTTTCTCCGCACAGGAAAAGAAAAAAATAAAAAATAAGTGAAAAATTACACTAATATTCGAAAAAACCTAACACTCGCAAACATATCCACTACGACGAAGACAAACGGGAAATTCTTATTCTGCGCCGATCAAAGCTCTCGTCTCCCTCCTCCTCCTTCGCGTTGCGTCTGCTGGCTTGCTTGCGCCCTTGAGCGCGCGGCGTGCGTAATTGTTCCTCTTTTCCTGAGGAAATAAAGGGACCCCCGGGGGGGAAGGGGGGGGGGGCTAAGGGAAAGGGAATAGTTAATAGCGTGCAGTAGTTTTCAACCCCATGTGCCAAGTCAAAACTGGTGGGGTATATTTATTTATTTATTTATTTATTTGAAGATATTAATTTTAATAATAAGAGTGGGTAAGAGTGGGCCAGGTTTTATGTACGGCCACCAATACTATTGTTTTTTTTTCCCCACCCCCTTTTTATAAAAATTTTAAAAGTGGGGGAAGGGGGGGTGGAAGGGTGGTTTATTTTGACTCTTGCACTCCAAGGGACCCCCTCACCATCCAGTTGGGTGAACCCGGACCTATATTGGTACCATGGTAAAATCCATTGTTGGGTGGTTACCCGGTTTCGTGGGTTGGAACCAGAGGTTACTGAATCAGAATTGGGTGTTATCTTTTGGAATTGGTTCTAGAACTCGAACCAATCTTTATTTTATTTTTTGTTTTAAACAACCGGACCTGGAACCGAATGCTTGTTCCTTTTACATGTGGGACTGGAACCGTAACCAATATTTTGACCCAAAAAAAAAAAAGAAAAAAAAAGACTACAGCCGAGGTTAACCGGATGTTAATCATTTGTTTCCAGTCTGGTTTACCTGGAATTGGGATTGATTTTCATATCCAGAATTAGAACCCAAATCAAAATTATTATTTTTCAAAAACTAGACACAAAAATAGAACCAAATCAATTTTTTTTGAAGAACCGAAATTGGAACTGGAACCATTTGGAATTTATTTAATTTAATTGGAACCAGAAGTTCTTCATAAAAGTTTAAAACCGCCCAAGGTTAAAAGAGCCAGTCTTATAACTAAATCAGGGTCAAGAGCCCAAATTTTAACATTTCAGGGGTTGAGTATAGGGGACAAGGGCCAGGGTGAACCAGCACCCACTCTTGGTAGTACCTTCACCCTTTTTAAGTGAGGCCTCTTAGTGGCCATATTAAGCAGAACAATTTGAAATCAGAGACCCTGATTTAGTCTAAGCATGTGATATTCGTAATATTTAGAAATAATTTAAATCGTATGTTGAGATTTTTATCATGGTACATACTACCAAGGGAGGTGCTGGTTGACCGAAGGCCCTCCAAAGAGGGCCTCACTCAAGAAGGAGAAGGTGCCAATGTGGGGTGCATTCTTGCCCTGGCCAGGGATTGCGGGGGACTTTGGTGTATTAGAAGAAAATGTTAGAAAAGTAGGTGGATGATTCACTATTTGGTAGGAAAAAAATGGAGAAAAAGTCTATGGATGACTAACACTTTGGGTAGGAAAAAAAACGTGTAGAAGAAGTCAATGAATGACTATTTGGCATTTGGGAATGGTTTTTAGAGGACGAGGAAGATTATTACCATACCAACTTGGCAGCTTCTACACTGATTATATTATTTTCAAAAATGTTGAATTTTATTTTTCATATTATATGTATATATATGTACAATTTTTTTTACAACTTTTTTTTCAAATCAAAAATATTGAGAAGGAAAATAGAGAATCTTTTAGAAATTTTAGAAGTAGTCTTTTTTTCAATATGTAATATTGAAAAACAAAATAATTAATCAATGCTGAAATCTTTAACTTGCTATGGTTATTGTTTTGTTTTCAATTTTGTGATGGGGTTTGCATCCATGGTAGTTGATTGATGCATGAGACTCTCTTGGAGAGGTGGCATTTTAAGAAAATGAGAAATGGGTATGGCACATTTATTGGCACATAATTAATAAATGTTTTCTTGACCTAACTTCTTGTGCAAAAAGACCCTAAACCTTTTGTTGACCCCAACAGTGTAAATTTAGTATGAACTTCTCTATCTTTGGGGTGAGGGATTTACAAGGTGGGTCATCCATTTATGTTCTTACATTGGAAGTTGGGTGGTGGATCATTTCTCCAAAGCAATTACCCATTCTCCACACTTTCATGGACACAAAACCACTTGTTCTATTCAGCAACGTGCTCTTGAGCAACATAAGGGTAGTCGAACCAATGATCAATACATGCCATTTGTTAGTTGTTACACCCACTTGTTGTAGCCAATGTTGACTACACTGATGTAATATTTACCCTCAACTCTCAACTTGTGGTTGCCAACCAGTACAAGCTTGCCACAAAGGAGCCAATGCCTTGAAGCCCGTTACAACTTACAAGCAGCTTTATCTACCTTACACAATGAAACCATATTTAGAGTTGTGTGGCCAAAAAACATTTGAGAAAACTTTATTCAAATTTTTCTTTTTATTATATTCCCTCATTTTTTGGTCCTTTGGAGTGGTGTATCATGTTCTTTATGTTTTTAGGAGTCATGTTGTCACTTTGGCCACCATTGCAAGCAAATGGCTCATCAGGCTTGCCAGCCAGCAAGTGTATAGCCTCATGGTGTGTGTGTTGGGGTGTGTGTGTGTTTCGGTTTTCCTTTGTCTTTGTCTTTCTCACAAGCCATAGACTCCCATGTGACAAAATCTCTTTTTCCCCCTTTTTTGGCAAAAAAGGATGCGGGACCTTTATATCCCAAATCACTACAGAAAAGAGGTACCTAGTCTCCCCCCACTAAGTGATGCCCACGGGACATCATACCAATGAATGAAACATGGCTTTTCCCTGTGCTGAACTGTGGACTGGACTTCTTTGCTGGTCCAACTTATGACTTGTGAACAAATTGGTAATGAAATCATGTCAAACTTGTGCAATAAAATATAACAAAATTTGTGGAAATTGAATTTTTTTGGACAAAACAGAACAATCTTGGATGAACCTATGTTATAGACCCTATGGAAAGACCAATTCCCATCCAAGTCCTCTCATGACTCAATGGGGAGCTAGGTATTTTTTTCAGTTTTTTCTTGGGATCACAAAATAAACCATTTCACCTTTTGTGTGTGAATGGGGAGATCGGACATGTTCAGCATGCTTTCACCAAAGGCATGTTCAACAAGGTTGAGATGTGTCAAATTGCAAAAATTTATTAGGGATATGAACCCCTGTAAGGCTAGACAAACTTCCCATAATTTTTTTTCACAAACCTCAAATGTCATCAAACTTGTCTAACAACTTTGACCTCGTGATGATGGTCTCTAGTCATTTACTTCTACTTAAGAAAGTGGCTCAATTTGGATAACACAACTCAAACCTAATGTCAAGACATACAACTTTTTGACTATCGTTTAAAAGCACGGCCGCCCCTAATCCTTTGCGTATACACTGACTTCAATTTCAATTTTAAACAATTGTTATAAAAAAGCGCTATAAAGAATCTTTCATTTTATTTTTGACTTTGATCCCATTACAAGATGAAAATATTCTTATAACATTCAAAGCCGTAGTTTGCAAAACTACTGAATTAATAAGTACTCCACAGCCCACAAGGAAATGCTTCAAGAACAATGTACTTAGAAGAAAGTGAAAGGAACTAGGAATAGAAACTCTGGAGATCCAATGCAATGAGCTAAGCCTAGGTGGATTTGAACCAAATGGAAAGCCAAAGCCACAGAGTCTCTTTGGGGAGTGGCCAAAGTCCAAACTTGTGATCAAAGTAACTCATCACCCCAAAAACAACCCAAATAATAATAGTAATACCCTCCTTGGTGCACCCTAGAAATAATGAATATTAAGAAATTACACTTAAAATATGTCTAATATTTTTCTTCCCTTTGTCTCTGCTTTCACTCCTCCTAATGTAAACAGTGATTTTTCCCTGACAAATTTTGTCATTGTTTCAAAAGAATAAAAATGGGAAATGTCTGAATAAATGTGCTTTTCTAGTGTAAATTTGAGTAATTTTGCTAATGTGTGGGAAAAAATTCTCCAATTTTTATATCAAAAATTTGGAAAATAATAATAATAATAATAAAATCCAATGACCGTAAATGGCAACAATTACAACAAAATCTCATGTAAAGGGGGAATTTTTTTAATTAATTAAAACTCAATCGAACTGACGATGCAAGGCCCACTTGAGGTGCGTTAGTGCAAGTGGGACGTGGTCACAACTGTCGTCATCGTCACCGGGGCTTTGGGTTCACGGACATTGGATACCGGTCTCCCCCCCACATGCGGTCCCTCATTGTTAACAGCGTTTATAGGCTCCACTCAACAAGCCTCACCCTTTTTTTTTAATTAGGTTATTCTGCGACACGCTCATAGGTGCCACTCTGTCCAAACCTACTACTGATGGCGGCGACGGTGGCGGCGGTGGCAC